>Ga0209709_10000066_pt1 | contig 92442 bp, 86 predicted proteins | sample ArcticOcean_MG_C_2_FD_187435 | JGI IMG/M metagenome (GOLD analysis project Ga0209709, IMG submission 187435) | Marine microbial communities from western Arctic Ocean - ArcticOcean_MG_CB4_136 (SPAdes) (version 2) | ecosystem: Environmental > Aquatic > Marine > Oceanic | place: Arctic Ocean...
AGTCTTTTATCTCTAATTTTTTTATCCCCTAAAAAAAATATTTTTGCAATTTTTGCTTTTTCACCTTTATCTATAGAAAAAACTAAATTTACCCTGTTATTTCCCAAGACTTCAATTTCAGCATCTATATTTACAAAATAAAAACCAATTTCTCTATAAAAACTTTTGATTAAATTAATGTCGGTTTTAATATTACTATTAACAAAAGGACTTTTTTCCTTGAGCAATAACAAACTTTTAATATTCTCTTTATATTTTTTGGCGTTTTCACCTTTAAATATTATTGTATTAATAGTTGGGTTTTCTTGAACGGTAATTGTTAATGTATTATTTTCTAGCTCTACACTTATATTTTCAAAAAAATTTGTTTCATATAATTTTTTTATTAATAGATTTATCTCTTGAGAATCATAATCTTTACCTAAAATAACATCACCAAAAATAACAATAGTTTCTAGAGAAACTCTTGAGTTTCCTTTTGATTTAATTTTATTAACTACTTCAGTGCTAGCTTGAGTTGTAATTAGTAAAAAAGACAGAAAAAACAAAAAATAAATTTTCTTAAAAAAAATCATAACTATTATTTTACACACAAAGACGTGGTTTTCAATCTTGCCCAATTATCAGCTATTTTGATATTTTTTAAAGACATTTTGTTCTTTCTAGCATACTTTTTAAAATCTTTATCCCTAAAAATCCTATTTATATTTTCAACAATATCAGTAAACTTAATTTTATTTGATAAAAATAAATCAACCAGGATCTCGTTTGAGGCATTAAGTATAGTTGGGGCCAAAAGACCTGATTTTAAGCATTTTTCAATTAAATTTAAGGATGGAAATTTTTTTCTATTCACATTTTGGAAACTCAAATTATTTAAAACATCTACATCTATATTTTTTATGCTAGTTAAATGATTCTTCTCACCAAAAATTATATTTGATATTGGAATTTTCATATCAGTATTGTGTAGCAGCATTTTTATTAAACCACTTTTAAAACGTATAATTGAGTGAACATAAGATTGTGGGTGGATAATAACTTTATATTTATTTTTTTTAAAATTAAATATTTTATTGGCCTCTATTACTTCAAAAACCTTATTCATTAAATTTGCTGAATCTACAGAAATTTTTTTTCCCATCTTCCATGTTGGATGGTTAATAGCCTGGGCTGGTTTTACTTTTTTTAATTTATCAGAAGATAAATTTAGCAATGGGCCTCCTGAAGCGGTAATAATAATTTCTTCTAAATCCTTATCCTTCAATCCTTTGGTGAGCTCCATTATTGAAAAATGCTCAGAATCAACTGGCAATATATTTGTTTTATATTTTTTTAGTTGTTTTGCTAAAAGCTCCCAACCACAAATAATAGTTTCCTTGTTTGCTAAGGCCACATTTCTGCTAATTTTTATAGCATCTAATGTAGGTTGTAATCCAGCAATACCTACAATAGCAGACATTGTATAGTCAACTTTACATTTTAATATATTTAAAATCGACACATCGCCAGAAAAAACTTTTATTTTTTCTTTAATTAAATTTTTTTCAACTATAATTTTGAATGTGCTGTTTTTAATAAGAACATTTTTTGGTTTAAATATTTTTGCCTGCTTGATTAATTTTTTATAATTATTATTTGCAGTTAATAGTTCAATGCAAAAATTGGATTTTTCTTTCTTTAAAACTTCTAATGTAGACGTTCCTATTGATCCGGTAGATCCTAAAATAACAATTTTTTTTTTTCTCATTTAAATTACTCCAAAGTATTTTAGAAAACCTGCAGCTATTAAAGTAAAAATCAATCCATCAATACGATCTAATATACCACCATGACCTGGTAATATTTTTCCTGTATCTTTGACGTTGTTTAATCTTTTAAAGTAAGAGACTGTAAAATCTCCAAATTGAGACACAGCTGATAGGAAAAAAGATAAATAAAAATATAAAAAATTAAAAGCATAATCTTGAGTTATTGCTATTTTGTTATCAAATAAATATAGAATAATTATAGGCATAATAGAAAAAATAAGTGAGCCGTATACACCTGCATAAGTTTTATTTGGACTAATCTTAGATACTTTTTTTCCACCTATTAGTTTTCCTACGAAATAACCACCTATATCAGTAAATACACTTACAGAAATTATCCACAATAATAGTGTTGGTAAAAGATTATTGTTTTCTCTTAACAAGTAAGCGGAAAAAAATGCTAATAAAATAAAAATAGAACCTACTAAAGTTATGTATGAAAATTTATCTTTATTAAAATTGAACCATTCGTATAGAGATAAAAATAAAATAAATAATAAAAAAAAAATAAAACTTGTATAAGTAAAAGAAATTAAAAATATTGTTGTAGGCACCAAGATTAACGAAGTGATAACTCTTTTATAAAATTCCGATAATTTCATTAACTACCAAAATTTCTTTTTGTTGATTTGAATTTTTTTATTATGTTTAAATAAGTTTTTTCATCAAAATCTGGCCACATCATATCAATAAAAAAAAGTTCAGAATAAGCTAACTGCCACAACAAAAAATTACTTAATCTTTTGTTCCCGCCAGTTCTTATTAAAAAATCAGGGTCAGGTGTGTCTTTTGTGTAAAGATTAGAAGTGAAGTTTGAAACATTTATTTTTTTATTATTATTGAATATAAATTTTTTGCATGCATGAATGATTTCTTCTTTTGCCCCATAATTTAAGGCCAGATTTATAGTAATTTTATTATTTTTTTGAGTTTTTTTTTCAATAATCTTGAGAGATTTTATTATGTCTTTTGGAAGTTTACTTCTTTTACCAATAATATTTATCTTAACGCCTTGCTGTACCAAATTCTTTAAGTTTTTTTTTATATGATTCCTAATTAAATCAAACAAAAAGTTTATTTCACTTACTGATCTTTTCCAATTTTCTGTTGAAAATGCATACAATGTTAAAAAGGGTATTTTTTGCTTTATGGACGTCTTGATTACAGTTTCTACAGTTTTTAAACCTTTTAAATGACCAAAATTTCTTGATTTTTTTTTTCTTAAACCCCATCGCCCATTACCATCCATTATTATAGCAACATGGTTTAATGCATTCATATTGTCATTATTTCTTTTTCTTTTGTTTCTAATTTTTTTTCTAATTCTGAAATTTGTTCATCTGTTAGTTTTTGAATTTTCTTTTCATAATTTTTCAATTCATCTTCGCCAATTTCTTTATCCTTTAATTCTTTTTTAAGAGTATCGTTAGCTTCTCTTCTTACATTTCTTACTGAAATTTTGGCTTTTTCAGCTAGCTCACCCATCAATTTTTTTAATTCATTTCTTCTTTCCTCGTTCAAAGTTGGTACTGGAATTCTTAGAAGAGATCCGTCAATTTGCGGATTAATACCAAGGTTTGATTTTTTAATCGCAGCATCAGTTGACGCGACATTGTTTTGATCCCACACTTGAACATTTATTGTTCTTGAGTCAGGAGTTGATATTGTTGCAATTTGATTTAAAGGCATGTTTTGACCATACACATCAACTTTTACTATATCTAACATCGAAATATTAGCTCGTCCCGTTCTTAATGAAGACAAGTCATGATTAAATGCTTCTAAAGCTTTATTCATTTTCAACTTACAGTTCTTTAAAACATCGTCTGAACTCATACGTCTTAAACTCCCTCTCCTACTTTAAATCTTTTAAATTCTTTTATTATAATTTTATCATTGCCAGCAATTTCTTTAATTATATCCTTAACTTTCTTTTTAGGTTCCATAATCCATTCTTGGTTCAATAAAGTGTTATCATTGATAAATTTATTTAACTTACCTATGGCAATTTTAGATATTATATTACTATCTTTGCCAGTATTTTTAAGCTCTTCTGTAATTATTTCTTCCTCTTTTTTTAATATATTGCTATCTAGATCTTTTTTATCTAAGGAAAGTGGAGCGGAAGCTGCTATATGCATTGCCAATTGTTTTCCAAAACTCATGATATCATCTTTGGGTTTATTTGTTTCTATGCTTAATAAAACGCCTAGTTTACCAACATTAGTTTGAATAGATGAGTGCACATATGAAAAATTATAAATTTTATCATTTCCAAAATACGAAACTCTTCTTAGGGTAATTTTTTCACCAATTTTAGCAATTAAATCTATTAGGCTGTTATTAACAGTCTTTTTGTTTTTCATTTCAGAATTTAATACATCCTTCATTAAACCTGATTTTGTTAAAACTATTTTTGATAATTCAACTCCAAATTCTATAAATTCATTATTTTTAGCAACAAAATCAGTTTCACTATTGATTTCAATCATAGAAAATTTATTATTTTCTTCACCAATACAAATAAGTCCCTCCGCGGCAACCCTTTCCATTCTTTTATTGGCCTTTGCTATTCCTTTTTTTCTTAAATAATCAATTGATTTTTCAATATTGCCATCGTTTTCATCTATTGCATTTTTGCAATCTTTAAAACCTACTCCAGTAATTTCTCTTAATTGTTTAACTTTTTCTAATAAATTATTGGATGACATAAAAATTTAAATTTTTATTGTTTTTTTTTTGTAGCAAAAGCTTTTACTTTTGAAAAAATTGATGTTGTTTTCTTTTCTTTATCTTTGGTTTTTTCGACATCTTTTTTTACTGTAGGTGTAATATTTGCTGGTTCTACTTCCTTTTCAATTGCTTCGTTATTCGAAATACCTTTTTGCGCATCTAAGATAGTGTGCTTAACAAGATCGCAATACAAATTTATAGCTCTTCTTGCGTCATCATTTCCAGGTATAGGATAGCTAATTCCAGTGGGGTCAGAATTTGTATCAAGTATAGCAACAATTGGTATGTTTAACTTTAAGGCTTCTTTAACGGCTAAAGCTTCAATGTTTGTATCAATTATAAAAATCATATTTGGAGTTTTTTTCATATCTGCTATTCCACCTAATGATCTCTCGAGTTTATCTCTTTTTGTTCCCATCTTTAAAAACTCTTTTTTAGTAAAACTTTTATTCTCTTTTTTAAGGTCTTCAGATAGTTTTTTAAAATATTTAATTGAATTAGTGATTGTTTTCCAATTAGTTAACATTCCACCAAGCCATCTATGATTTACATAAAATTGAGATGTATCTTTTGCTAAAGTTGCTATCGTTTCAGTAGCTTGTTTTTTTGTAGAAACAAAAAGAATTTTTCCACCTGATGATATGCATTTGTGAATTTCTTGCAGGGCTGCATTTGCCATTTCTAATGTTTGGACTAAGTCAATAATATGAATAGTATCTTTAGATCCAAAAATATACTTGTCCATTTTAGGATTCCATCTAAAGGTTTTGTGTCCTAAATGTACACCAGCTTCTAATAATTGTTTTATAGTAACACTTGGTAGTTTCATAATTTTCCCGGTTATTCCACCACAATTCTTGCCACAAATGGACCGGAGGTTTCTCAACCAAAAATTGTGTGCGTATTTAACTGTGCTTTTCTACATTTTAATAAGAATAATTTCAATATAATAATTAAACAGTTATTTTCTTTATATATTGCTCTTTATTTAAGTTTTTTAATGTAACATAATCAAATTTTCTCTTATCTTTAAGCTCAAATACATAATTCTTGTTTTTTTCATCAACTGAGATTCTTATTTTTGAATAGCCTTTCTCTTTAATGTTCTCATAAAGTTTTTTTAGATCATCAAAAGTTTTAATTTCTATAAAAACATTATTATAGGTTTTATTAATAGCGTCTTGTAGGGAAACGACTTTTCTTACACTAATTCTTCGGAATCTATTATCTTGATTATCTTTATCTTTAATTATTGTAAGTATAAATGATTTTCCAGGTATTAGGTTGGATCTATTGGAATCAAGTATTTCGGAAAATAGAAAAAGCTCAAACACTTTGCTTAAATCACTAAATTTTACGATTGCAAAGGACGTTCCTTTTGAAGTTTTTTTTTCTTTTACAGACATAACTGTGCCTGCGATATGACATTCATTATCTTTTGAATTCTCGAAATCTCTAAAAGTTTTAACTTTGTGTTGCTCCAAAACATCATTATATCCATTTAAAGGATGGTCTGAAATGTAAAAACCCACAGATTCAAATTCTTTAGTTAGCGATTCGTCGTTAGTCCATTTTGAAATCTTATCGTTTGAAATTAAGTATGAAATTTTATGAGCATCTTCAGAAAATAAACTGGACTGGTTGTTTGCTTTATTTTCAAATATGTTTTTAGAGGTTTGAATAATATTAGGGATATTTTCATAAAGTATACTACGGTTTGGATAAATTGAATCTATAGCACCAGCTTTTACTAACGCTTCTAATTGTAATTTATTAATATTTTTTGGTTCGATTCTATTTATAAAATCACTAATAGATTTAAATTTTCCATTTTTTTCTCTTTCTTTGACAACTTGGGATATAGCTTCAAAGCCTACATTTTTAATCGCTCCTAAAGCGTAAAATAATTTATTTCCTTTTGGAATAAACTCAGCAAAACATTCATTAACACAAGGTTTTTGAATATTTATTTTTAATCTTTTCAACTCTTCATAAAATTCACTTAGTTTTTCAACGTTAGATAGTTCATTTGACATTGATGCAGCTATAAACTCATTTGGGTGGTAGGTTTTTAAATATGCTGTTTGATAAGCTATCATTGCGTATGCTGCGGCATGACTTTTATTAAATCCATACTCCGCAAAAGGTTCGATTTTCAGAAATATACTTGCCGCAATATCTTTTCTAATTCCATTGCTAACAGCTCCATCAATAAATCTTTGTTTTTGTTTTTCTAATTCTGCTCTCTTTTTCTTTCCCATAGCTTTTCTTAAAATATCCGCTTCTCCTGGCGTAAATCCTGAAAGTGTTTGTGCGATTTGCATTACCTGTTCTTGATAAATAATTACTCCATAAGTTGGTTCTAGTATTTTTTTAAGATTTGGGTGTAAATAATCTGGTTCTTTCTCACCGTGTTTACATTGATTGTAAGTTGGTATGTTACTCATTGGTCCAGGCCTATATAAGGCAACCAATGCTATAATATCATCAAACTTATTTGGTTTCATGTTAACCAGTGCATCGCGCATCCCTGCACTTTCTAATTGAAATAATCCAACAGTATGTCCAGTGCTAAGAAGTTCATAAATTTTAGGATCATCAAGTTTTATTTTACTAATATCTAATTCTATTTTTTTTTCTTTAAGAAGTGATACTGTTTTACTTATTACTGTTAAAGTTTTTAACCCAAGTAAATCAAATTTAACTAAACCAGCATTTTCAGAGGCATACATATCAAACTGCGTAGATGGTAAAAGTGAATTAGATGAATGATCTTTATATAAAGGAACAAATTCAGACAAATTTTCTTCTGGAATAACTACGCCAGCTGCATGAGTCGCCATATTTCTGTTTAGACCTTCAAGTTTCAAAGATAGTTCTATTAACTTTTTAACTCTAGGGTCATTTTTTTCTTCTTTTTGTAATCTAGGTTCTCTTGCGATTGATTCTTTTAGACTAAGTGGGCGAGAAGGATCAAAAGGTATCATTTTGCATAAAGCATCTACATATCCATAAGGTATGCCAAGTACTCTTCCTATATCTCTAAAAGCCATTCTTGATTTAAGTTTTCCAAAAGTGATAATATGAGCTACTCCCTTTCCGTACTTTTGTTTGAGATATTTAAAAACTTGATCTCTACGTTCCTCGCAAAAATCAATATCAAAGTCTGGCATAGAAATTCTATCTGGATTTAAAAATCTTTCAAAAATTAAATCAAACTTAATTGGATCTATATCAGTTATTGAAAGTACCCAAGCAACTAAAGATCCTGCGCCCGATCCTCTTCCTGGGCCAACAGGTATACTATTATTTTTAGCCCATTTAACATAGTCAGATACTATTAAGAAATAACTAGAATACTTCATTTTAGAAATAATACTAATTTCATGATTAAGTCTATTTGTATATTCCTCTGTAACTACTTTTATATCTTTTTTATTCACTAGCGGAAGAACATATTGTGTTAATTTTTCTTTTAAACCACTTAAGGATTCTTGAATTAATATATCGTCAACGTTTTTTAAACTACTAGTTTGAATATTAGGCAAAATTGGTAATGAATTTTTTGGTCTAAATGAAATTCTCAAAGGAAAATTTATATTATTTTCTATAGCTTCAGGAATGTCTTTAAAAAGAGCGTGCATATCTTCATTATTTTTTAGATAATGGGTGTCGTTATATTTTCGTCTATCCTTAACATTAACATAAGTTTTTTCGCCGACGCAAAGATATGCGTCATGAGCTTCGTACATATCTTTTTCAAGGTAAAAAACCTCATGAGTTGCAATAATAGGTAATTCTAATTTATTAGAAATATTTAATAAATATTTCTCGTATATTATTTCTTTTTCTTCGCCATGTCTTTGGATTTCAATATAAAAATTATTATTGAAAATATTTTTAATTTTTTTTAACAATTCCAAAATTTCATCTGTAAGATTTTTAAAAAAAAGTTTTCCGATTAATCCTTCATATGTTCCTGTAAATAAAATTATTCCATTGGAATTATCTTTTAAATCTTCAAATGTGCAATGAGGCTCCTCACCATCTTTAACGTCTAAAAAAGATTTTGAAGAAAGCTTTATTAAATTTTTATAGCCTTCAAGATTTTGAGCAAAAAATGGTATTTTACCTATGTTGTTTTTATACTTAATATTGATTTGTGTTCCTATAATCGGTTGAGTTTTTGATTTTGCTACTGTTTCAGAAAATTCTAAAGCTCCACACATATTATTTGAATCGCATAAACCGACGGCTTTAATTTTATTTAATTTACAATGATTAGCTAGATCTGCTGTCTTTAAAGCACCTTCACAAATTGAATATTGCGTATGTACTTTTAAATGAGTAAAATCTTTATCAGTATCTAAGTTCATTTTTCTTTGAATATATTACCATCTAATATATTTAACTTATAGTCTGCTTTGCTTGCTAATTCTCTATTATGAGTTGCATAAAAAATTGCTCTATTTTTTGATTTTATTTTTGATAGTAAAGCAAAAATATCATTTGCTGTTTTTCTATCTAAGCTGCCAGTGGGTTCGTCAGCTAAAATTAAATCTGGTTTAGTAATTAAAGCTCGTGCTACAGCAACTCGTTGTTGTTCACCCCCAGACAATTGGTTTGGAAAGTGATTTAATCTATTAGATAAACTAACTTGTGATAAAATTTTTTCTGCTTGTTTAATTGAATAATTCCATTTGTAACCATTGTTTACCAAGGGAATTGCAACATTTTCAATTGCTGTGAAATCACTTAAAAGATTATTTTGTTGGTAAATTATTGAAATCCCACTTCTTCGTACTAAATCTTTTTCTTTATCATTTGATTTTGAAAAGCTCTTTCTTTTAAAAAAAACTTCTCCAGAGGTTGGCTGATCTAATAGGGCTATAATGTGAAGTAATGTAGATTTACCAGATCCAGAGGGTCCTGTTAAAGAAATAATCTCTCCTTTATTAATAGATAAATTAATATTTTTCAAAACCTCAATATTTTTTGAAGTTTCTGTATATTTTTTTGATATTTTAGATAATTTTATAATTTCTTTATTCATATTTTAATGCTTTTATTGGATCTAATTTAGCAGCAGATATTGATGGGAAAATTGTTGCTAAAAAAGTTATTAGTAAAGAGAAAAAAGAAATTACAAATATATAGTTTAAATTAATTTCTGATGGCATTTGACTTAAAAAATATATCTCCTCTGGAAATAATTTTATATTAAATAAGGTAGTAATTAAAATTCTTATTTCTTCAATGTAGTAAGAAAATAAAATTCCAAATATAACCCCTGTAATAGTAGCAAGAAATCCAATTGTAAATCCTATTAGAAAAAAAATCTTTGCGATAGAATTTTTGCTTACGCCTAAAGTTCTAAGTATAGCTATCTCTTTGGTTTTATTTTTTACTAATATTGTTAGGCCGGATATTATATTAAATGCAGCGACAATTATAATTAAAGTTAAAATAATAAACATTACATTTCTCTCAACTTTAAGCGCTCCAAAGAAAGATTTATTAAGATCTGACCAAGAATAAATATAGTGATCATTTAGTATTATTTGAATTTTTTCTTTTATTAAATCAGCATTATCTGGTTTAAATAAAAATATTTCTAAATCAATATCCTTATCCTCTATTTCAAATAGTGAGGCAGCATCTTCAAAAGGAATAAACACTACATTTTGATCAAACTCGGCTAAGCCAGTGGTAAAAATTGCAGTAACAATAAATTTTTCTTGTAAAGGTAAGTTTCCAAAAGGTGTATTTATATTTGCCGTGGACATCAAGGTGATTTCTTCACCAACTAGTAGATCTGACGATATAGCCAGTTCTTTCCCAATTACTATAGTTTTTTTTGTAAAATTTTTTAACGATCCTTCAATGATACCATTTCTAATAAGGTCAATCTTGTTTATGCTGTTATTTAGATCAGATCTAACCAGTACACCAGTTGTATTTTGTTTATTTATTAATATTCCTTGCCCATTAAAAGTAAAGGATGTTCTTAAAAAATTTTTTTTTAAAACATCAATTTTTTTTAAATCTTCTTTAGTTATCTCTCTTTCGTATGGTTTTACAATAATATGAGGATTAAAACCTAAGATCTTATTAATTAATTCAGCTCTGAAACCATTCATTACTGACATTACAATAATCAAAATTGCAACTCCTAAAGCAATGCCAGAAAAAGAAAATATTGATATTACCTTTAGAAACCCCTCTTTCTTTTTAGGTCTTAAGTATCTAAATGCTATTTTTCTTTCTACTTTTGATATCAATTTAAATTTCTTTTTTTATTAATTTTTTTTTTATTTCTTCTAAAGATAAAATTTCACTTTTCTTATTTACCTCTTTAAATTCAAATTTGTTTACTTGCTGCTTGGAACCCAAAATTATTTGATAAGGAATTCCTATTAGATCGTATTTTTTAAATTTTGCAGATAAATTATCATCTGTATCATCAAAAAGAACATCAATATGGTTTTCGGTAAGCAAATTATATATTTTTTCTGCTTTTAAGTAATTTGATTTATCGTTTTTTTGCAAACTTGGAATTATGACTGCTTTAAAAGGGGCTATTGAATCAGGCCATTTCATAATATTATTATTAAACTTTGCTTCAATTACCGCTCCAACCAATCTAGAAATTCCAATACCATAAGATCCCATTTTGACAAAAGTTTTTTTTCCATCTTTAAGATCAATTGAACATTTTAAAGGTTTAGAGTATTTGTCACCAAAATAAAAAATATGCCCGACTTCAATTCCTTTTGTAATTAGTTGATCTTCTTTTTTTACTTTTTTATCAAAACTTTCTTTGTCGAACTTATTATCAGTTACTGCATAAAAATTATTATATTTTTTTCTTAATTCATCAATTGAATCTTTATTATTTTTGTAATCGTTAATATTAATTTCAGTAATTTTTTTGTCAGTATAAACTTTACTTTCCCCTGTTTCGGCTAAAACAATAAATTCATGTGAAAGATCACCGCCAATAGGTCCAGTTTCAGCTGCCATTGGTATGGCTGTAAGTCCTAATTTTTTAAAAGTATTTAAATATGCAAAAAACATTTTATTATATGATTTTTTTGCATCATCATCACTGACATCGAAAGAGTATGCATCTTTCATAAAGAACTCTTTGCATCTCATAACGCCAAATCTTGGCCTTAATTCGTCGCGGAATTTCCATTGAATGTGATAAAGCAATTGAGGTAATGACTTGTACGATCTAACGCTAGCTCTAAAAATTTCAGTTATCAACTCTTCGTTTGTTGGTCCATATAATAATTCTTTTCCTTGTCTATCTTTAACTCTTAACATTTCCTCGCCATAATCGTCGTATCTTCCACTTTCTTTCCATATTTCAGCAGATTGGATAGTTGGCATTAATAATTCTTGTGCTCCTATTTTATTTTGCTCTTCTCTAACGATATTTTCGATTTTTTTCATGATTTTAAAACCTAAAGGAAGCCATGAATAAATACCTGATGAGGATTGTTTAATCATGCCAGTTCTTAGCATAAGTTGATGTGATTTAATTTTGGCTTCGGCGGGATTATCTTTTAGTATAGGTATAAATAATTTTGACAGATACATAATTTAAATCCTCACTAAATTTATGTTTGTGTAAGGTTTCTTTCCAGTTTTATCTTTAACAGTTTTTCTGCAATTAGTCTTTAGAGCTTCTATTAAATTTTGCTCTTGTTTGTGATTTTTAAGCGAATATGTTTTACAAATACTTCTAATTTTATTTTCTAAGTCAAAAACAAAATTGGTACTATCGCCATTTACAGGGATGCCCTTAAATGAAATAATTGGTTTCTTAACTATTTTACCAGAATCATTAACCAAAACAGTTATTTCCAGTAAACCATTGTGTGATATGTATATTCTTTCTTTAACAGATTGCGAGTCTTCGCCTACACTTATTTTTCCATCAACATACATTCTTCCAACAGGAGCTTTGTCTACTATCTTTGGTTTTTCCCCTGGATATAGTTGCACTATGTCACCATTTTCAATCAGAACAGGGTAAGGAACCTGCATTTCTTTAGCGAAATTTATATGCTCAATCATATGTCTATGTTCCCCATGAACAGGGATGATGGATCTCGGTTTAACTAAATTATACATATCTTTTAAATCTTCTCTGTTTGGGTGACCTGATACATGTATAAATTCATTATCCTCAGAAACAACATCAATTCCATTTTTAACTAATTGGTTATGTAGTTTGTAAAGTTTTTTTTCATTACCAGGTATAATTTTTGAAGAAAAAATTACAGTATCTTTTTCTTCAAGCATAACATCAGGGTGTTTGTAACTTGAAATTCTCATCATTGCCCCATTGGGTTCACCTTGACTGCCGGTGCATAGGTATACAATTTTTTTTCTATCAATATTTTTTACATCCCTAGGGTCTGCTGGCTCTATCACATTTTTTAAATAACCACACTGTCTTGCAGCATTAAAAATTCTATGCATAGATCTACCAACCAACGATATTTGTCGACCAGTTTTTTCTGCACAATAAAAAACAGTTTCCATTCTTGCTACATTTGATGCAAAAGAAGTTACAATAATTCTTTTAGGTTTATTTTCCATTACCTTTAATAAATTTTTTCTCACATCAGACTCTGATCCAGCACGGCCTGGACTAAATACATTTGTTGAATCGCATATCATGGCTAAAATTCCTTTTTCTCCAATTTTTTTTAACTTCTCTTCATCAATTTTTTCACCAATTAAAGGATTGGGATCAATTTTCCAATCACCAGTATGTAAGACTGTGCCAGCGGGAGTTTCTATACTTAATCCATTAGGTTCAAGTATTGAGTGAGTTAAAGTAACAAAATCAATTTTAAAATTTCCTAACTTAATATTTCCATTAAGTTCAACAATTTTTAACTTATTTCCTAAATCTATTTTTTTTTCTTTAAACTTTTCTTTAATTAATACACTTGTAAAAGGAGTAGCGTAGATATCACAAAGTAGTTTAGGCCATATATGCGCTATGGCACCAATATGATCTTCGTGAGCGTGAGTCAAAACTAAGCCTAGCAAATCATCTTTTTTATCAATTATAAAACCAGGGTCAGGATAAATTAAGTCAACCCCAGGTATAGTGTCATCTGCAAAAGTGACTCCAATATCAACGATAATCCATTTTCTATTCTCTGGGTTTCCGTAGGCAAATAGATTCATATTCATTCCTATTTCACCTGAACCACCCAAAGGGCAAAAAATAAATTCTTCTTTTTTCATTTAATTTAAGATTTTTCTGTTGTGTTTAAATATTTCAATTATACCCTTAATTGTTATATTCTTATCTACCTTAAAAGGTCTAATAATAGAAGTTTTAAATAAGTTAGCGTAACCACCTGTAAAAACAATTTTATATTTTTTTTTAGTTTCAGATTCAATTTTTAAAATAACATTGTTAATTAAACCAACATAACCCCAAAAAAAACCTGAACGTAGTGCTTCGATAGTATTTTTTCCTACAATTTTTTTTTGTTTTTTTAAGGAAAACATTGGTATTTGATCTGCAGATTTTGATAAACTTTTTATTGAGAGGTTAACACCAGGAGCTATAATTCCACCATTATAAACTCCATCATTTGTTACTACATCAAATGTTGTTGCGGTACCAAAATCTAATATTATACAATTGGTTTTATATTTTTTATATGCTCCTACCGCATTAGCAATTCTATCGGATCCAACTTGGTTTTTATTTCTTAAATTAATTTTAATAATTTTATTTATTCCCTTATCTTTTATTTCATTAAGTTTAATTTTATAATTTTTTTTTAAAAAATTCTTTAAAATCAATTTATGCTTTGGAACTACGCTTGAAAAAAGTGCATTTTTATCAATATAATTTTTGTTAACATTTTTTTTAAAAAAAATTTTTAAATATTTTTCTGAAAAGATTTTTTTACTATCTAGTAATATAATTTTCTTAATTTTTAGACTTTCACTATCTGCTAAGCAAATTTTGGTTACTGTATTACCAATGTCACCTATCATCATATTCATAATTTTACGCTCTCTTTATTAGATTAGCTTTTTTTTTAAAACTTAAGTAATCATACGAACTCAAATCATTAAAAAATTTTTCATATCTCAAAATTAATAAATCAGCTACTTCTTCTACTCTTGTTTTTTTTTTTGTTTCTAAAAAAAAATTTGTCGCTTTATACTCTTCGTAAATAACTGGATGCGATATTATATTTATTCCAATTCCAATTATTAAGTATTCTTTTTTATTTAATGTTAAATGCTCTTGTAAAATACCACAAATTTTTTTTTTATTTACAAAAATATCATTTGGAAATTTTATGGATATATTCTCTTTTTTACAATAAAATTGAATTACATCAGAAATTATCACGGGATTTATTATAGAAAATTCATTAAATGGGGGATAATTTTTTTTTAATTGAAAAAAAAATGTTCCAAATAAGTTTCCTTCAAGTGATATCCATTTTTTACCGTATGTTCCTCTTCCTTTTGTTTGGTTTTCAGCAAAAACATATCCTGTTTTCCTTTTTTTCTTAATTAATCTTATGGCTTCATCGTTAGTACTTGTTACTTTTTTAAATTTAAAAATATTAAACTTCATTAATAGATTGTAATAGGAGATATAATTTTTGTTAATATTGAAGGGTAAAGAAAATAAATTAGTACTAAAATGCTTGATACAGTCAATGTAATTTTTAAACCTAAATTATCACTATCATCAAATGGTTTTTTAGGTTTATCAAAATAAATTATTTTAATAATTCTCAGATAATAGAAAGCAGAAACAACTGTTGTTATTAGACCTATTATTGCCAGAGCATACATGCCTGAATTAATTACTGCCATAAAAATGTAAAATTTAGCAAAAAAACCTGCTAGCGGTGGAATACCTGCTAACGAAAAAAATATAATCAGAAAACATAATGCGAGTTTAGGTTGGTTTCTTGATAATCCTGATAAATCGTTAATATTTTCGTAAAAAACCCCCTCTCTTTTAAGCATAAAGATGCAGCCGAACGCTCCAAGGTTCATAACTAAATAAATAGTTAAATAAGTTATTGAACTATGTAGTCCATCAATAGCTCCTGTTGACAATCCAGCCAACACATACCCCATATGACCTATTGAGCTGTAAGCCATTAATCTTTTTATATTATTTTGACCTATAGCAGCTAAAGCTCCTAAAATCATTGATGATACTGCTAGGAAAATAATTATAGTTTGCCACTGACTAATTACATTTACAAAAGGTACATACATAAATCTTATAAAAACAGACAAAGCTGCTATTTTTGGAACTAAAGCAAAAAAACTTGTCACTGACGTTGGTGATCCTTCATAAACATCTGGCGTCCACATATGAAAGGGGGCGGCAGAGATTTTAAAAGCAAGACCAACAATTACAAAGACAATGCCGAAGACTGCCCCGGGATTTGAAGAATTTAAGTTTTCAGATATAATTATAAAGTTTGTGGAGCCAGTAAAACCATAAATCAGTGAACACCCATAAAGCAAAAGTCCAGAAGCTAAAGCACTAAGAACAAAATATTTTAATCCTGCCTCTGTTGATTTTTCTTCATTTCTTTTAAATGCGGCTAAGATGTAAAGACTTAAAGATTGAAGCTCTAATCCTAAATAGAAAAGCATCAAATCATATGAGCTTATCATTATTAACATGCCCAAAACTGACGCTAGAATAATCACCATATACTCTATTTTGTCAATAAGATTAATCTTTAAGTATTCTTTTGAAGAAATTAAAACAAGAATACAAAAAAGCAACGTAAGAACTTTCATAAAAATTGAAAATTTATCAATAATATAACTATTGTTAAAAACTTTAATTATTTCATCAGGTTGATTTAAAACTAGAGCAATTGTGAAAGTAAGACTCAATATAGTAAGTAAATAAACTAATTTGAAACTTTTTTTTACAAAAACTCCTATCATTAAAAAAGATAAAATAGATAAGGCCAAGAAGAGCTCAGGCAATATATAAATAACTGTTTGCATTTAATTTGCGTTTTTTAATAAGTGATAATCTAAATTTAATTGATAATTTTTGGCTAAATTATCAATTGAAACATTTATCGTATTTAACAATGGTTCGGGATAAAAACCGAATAACAATATTAAAAATACTAGCGATGATAGAATATATAATTCTATTTTGTTCAAATCAGTTATTTTTTTTAATTCATTATTTATTATTCGACCAAAAATTACTCTTTTGTAGAGCCACAGCATATAAATTGCAGATAAGATTACACCTAAACTTGCAACAATCGCTACAATCATGTGTTTTTGAAAAACACCAATCAAAATTAAAAATTCTCCTACAAAACCACTTGTACCAGGCAATCCTAACGCTCCAAGAGTAAAAATCATAAATACAAGCGCGTATTTTGGCATAACGTTTACCAAACCACCGTATGATGAGATCGCTCTTGATTGAAATCTATCATATAAAACACCTACACATAAAAACAATGCTGCAGAAACTAAACCATGACTAATCATTTGTATAATACTACCTTCCAAACCTTGTTTTGTAATTGAGAATATTCCAATTGTAACAAACCCCATGTGTGCAACTGAAGAATAAGCAATAAGTTTTTTCATATCATCTTGCATCAAAGCTATTAGTGATGTGTAAATTATAGCTATAACGCTTAAAGTAAAAACTAAGGGTGTAAAAAAATCTGAAGCTATTGGAAATAAACCAATTGAAAAACGCAAAAAACCATAGCCTGCCATTTTTAGAAGTATAGCAGCCAAAATAACTGACCCTGGCGTTGGAGCTTCAACATGGGCATCAGGCAACCATGTGTGAACTGGCCACATAGGCATTTTAACAGCAAAAGAGCTAAAAAAAGCTAGCCATAATAAATATTGGTATTCAACTGGTATTTTAATGCTTAATAATTTAATCACATCAGTAGTTCCCACTAACCAATAGATGGAAATTATCGCAATCAACATTAAAACTGAACCAAGTAGTGTGTATAAAAAAAACTTAAATGCTGAATAAACTCTCTTAGGACCTCCCCAAATTCCAATTATTAAAAACATTGGAATTAAACCGCCTTCAAAGAATAAATAAAAAACCACAAGATCAAGAGAGCAAAAGACTCCAAGCATTAAAGTTTCCATTACAAGTATGGCTATTAAAAATTCTTTAATTTTAAACTTTATGCTGTTGATGCTAGAAAAAACACATATAGGTGTGATAAAGGTGGTTAAAATAATAAATAAAATAGAAATACCATCAATTCCTAATTGAAAATTAATAACACCGTCTATCCAATTTTTTTCTTCAATAAACTGAAAATCAGATATAGATGAATCAAAAGAATACCAAAGATATAATGAAAGAAAAAAATTTATTAGAGAAGTAAAAATTGCAACATATTTAGAATTTTTTTCAACATTTTTTAAGTTACCTTGAGTAATTAAAATAAAAAAAGCGCCAGTTAATGGCATGAAAATAATTGCTGAAAGGATCGGAAAGTTCATTTAATATAAGATTAGATAAGTTAATATTATAGAAAAGCCAATTAGCATTATAAAAGCATAATGATAAAGATAACCATTCTGAAAATTTACAGCTTTGTCAGATAAAATTTTTACCAATTTAGATAAGCCTTCTGGCCCATATTTGTCAATTACGTTAATATCTCCCTGTTTCCATAAAAACAGTCCAAACTTTTTAATTGGTTGTATAAAAATAAAATTATAAAGTTCGTCAAAGTACCATTTTTTAAGTAAAAAATTATAAAGATAATGATTTTTGAATACTAAATTTTTTATAATTTTTTGATTATGTATAAATAAATAATATGCGATAGGAATTGTTAAAACGACTATTAATGGAGTAATTATAAGCAACCAAAGTGGTGCATGATGAATTTGTTCTGATTTTAAAAATAAAATTGAGTTACTCCAAAAAATTCTACTATTAAAACCTATAAAAATATCCTTAAATAAAAATCCAACTAAAATTGCCCCTATCGCTAAAAGTGATGCAGGAATTAACATTGTTGCTGGAGATTCGTGCAAAGAACTTAAATTATTATCTTTGTTATTATATTTTCCATGAAATACTTTAAAAATTAACCTCCATGAATAAATTGCTGTTAGAAAAGCGGTGAATATTCCAACTATAGCTGCAAATAAACCAATAGTATTACCTTTTAAAAAAGCAAATTCTATAATTGCATCCTTTGAATAATATCCTGACAAAAATGGGAATCCTGTAAGAGCCAAAGTGCCTATTATCATCAATAGATATGTTTTTGGTATTTTTTTCCAAGCTCCACCCATGTTGCGTATATCCTGCTCATCCTTAAAAGAGTGAATTACGCATCCCGCCCCAAGAAATAGAAGAGCTTTAAAGAAGGCATGGGTAAATAAATGAAATATTGCTACATGATAAGCTCCAATGCCAGCAGCAAAAAACATATAACCTAATTGACTGCATGTTGAATAGGCAATAACTTTTTTAATATCGTTTTGAACAAGTGCCACGGTGGCAGCAAAAAAAGCTGTTATAACACCAACGAAAACAATTAAATTTAATGTTGTCTGTGAATATTCAAATATTGGAGAACATCTCGCAACTAAAAAAACTCCCGCTGTAACCATTGTTGCGGCATGAATTAATGCTGAAACAGGAGTGGGTCCCTCCATGGCATCTGGAAGCCAAGTATGTAGAAAAATTTGAGCTGATTTACCCATAGCCCCAATAAACAACATAAAACAAATCAATGTAATTAAATTGAATTCTATTCCTAATAAAATAACATTTTTATCTGCAAGTGAAGGAGTGAGTTCAAAAACCTCGTTATAATTAAGTGTTCTATAAAAAAAGAAAATTAAAAAAATACCAATGGCAAAACCAAAATCTCCGATTCTATTTACTACAAAAGCCTTTATCGCAGCATTATTTGCTGATTTTTTTTTGTACCAAAACCCAATTAAAAAATAAGAACACAAACCAACACCTTCCCAACCAAAAAATAGTTGCATAAAGTTATCCGCAGTAACGAGAACTAACATCGCGAAAGTAAATAAGGATAAATATGCCATAAATCTAGGTTTGTGGTTATCATGTTTCATATAACCAATTGAATAAATGTGAACTAACGCCGATATAAAACATACAACAACAAGCATAACAGAAGTTAAAGGATCAACATTAATAGACCAGTTTACGTAGAAATCTCCTGAGCTTATCCAATTAAATATTATTTTGTTGTTTGAATAATTTTGAGTAATAACTTTGTAAAAAATATAAAAGGATAAAAGTGTTGAAATTGAAACAAATAAACTGGTTATTATTTCACATAGCCTATGACTAATTTTATTTCCAAAAAATCCAGAAATAATAGATGCAACTAATGGTAAAAATACAATATAATATTCCATATTATCCTTTTAGAGAGCTAATTTTTTCAACATGAATAGTGCCTTTATTTTTGAAATATATAACAATTATAGCTAAGCCTACTGCGGCTTCAGCTGCTGCCACAGTTAGAATAAACATGGCAAATACCTGTCCTACTAAATCTTGCAAAAAGATAGAAAATGAAACTAAATTAATATTTACTGATAACAATATTAGCTCTATCGACATTAGAATAATTATTATGTTTTTTCTATTTAAAAAAATTCCCATTATTCCAATTGAAAAAATAATTGCTCCTAAAGTTAAATAGTGTCCTAAACCAATTTCAGCCATCTAATTTAACTCCTTTTCCTCTTTCAGCGTCGACAATTTTGATAGAACTTTCTTTATCTCTACTTATTTGGTCAAAATAATTTTGCCTTTTAATGTTATCTTTTTTATTAAATGTAAGAGTAATAGCACCTATCATACCAACAAGTAGGATCATTCCTGATATTTGAAAAAGATATATATAGTCAGTATAAAGAACTTTGCCTAACTGGTGGGTGTTACTAAAATTTATATTTGATTTCTCGGAAAACAAACTAATGTAAGTACTTTGGTATTTCCAACCCCCTATAACAACCAACAGTTCTAAGAAAATTATTAGACCAACAATTGATCCAACAGATATATTATTTATAAAATTTTTTTTACTTTCTGGTTGCTTTCTCTTTTCACCTACGTTTAACATCATTACTACAAATAAAAATAATACGGCAACGGCACCTACATAAACTATTAACATAATCATACCTAGGAATTCAGCACCAATCATAATAAATAAAATTGAAACACTTACGAAATCTAAGATTAAAAAGAAAACAGAGTAAACTGTATTTTTTGATATTGTCACCATTACAGCAGCTAAAACTGCTATTGATGAAAAAAAATAAAAAAATAGAGAATGAGCTAACATTTATTTGAAAGGAGAATCTGCTCTAATTTTTTCCGCTAAGGCAGTTTCCCACTGATCTCCATTTTCTAATAGTTTTTTCTTATTATAATAAAGTTCTTCTCTAGTTTCTTTTGAAAACTCAAAATTTGGACCTTGCACAATTGCATCTACAGGGCAGGATTCTTCACAAAGACCACAATATATGCACTTAAGCATATCAATATCGTATCTTGTTGTTTTTCTGCTTCCGTCATCTCTTATCTCTGATTCAATTGTTATGGCTTGAGCGGGACATACTGCTTCACATAATTTACAGGCAATGCATCTTTCCTCACCATTGGGGTACCTTCTTAAGGCATGCTCACCTCTAAATCTTGGGCTTATACTTCCTTTTTCGAAGGGATAATTTATAGTTTTTTTAGTTTTAAAAATTTCTTTTATAGCTATTAAAATTCCCGACACAAAGTCAGTCATAAATATTGTTTTTAGTATTCTGCTAATTTTCATAATTTTATTGTCCAGTAACAGGGAGTATGTCTAAAAAAAATAAAAAACTTGCTGTTAAAACAACCCAAAATAAAGAGAAAGGAAGAAATATTTTCCAACCTAGTTTCATTAATTGATCAAAACGATATCTGGGAACAGTAGCTTTTACCAATGAAACTAAAATAAAAAGTATTAAAATTTTTAAAATCATCCAAAAAACCCCTGGAACTTCACTAAAAGGGTAGATGTCAAAAGGACTTAACCATCCTCCCATAAAAAGAATTGCTCCAAGAGCACACAAAAGTAAAATATTAGCATATTCTCCAAGCCAAAACATTGCATACATCATGCCGGAATATTCGGTTTGATATCCAGCCACTAGCTCTGATTCGGCTTCTGGTAAATCAAATGGCGGTCTATTGGTTTCGGCTAATATAGAAATAAAAAAAACTACAAACATTGGAAAAAGAGGAAATATAAACCATATATTTTCTTGAGCTAAAACAATTTTATTTAAGTTAAGTGAGCCAACACAAAGCAATACATTTACTATAATTATTCCAATTGAAACTTCGTAAGATACCATTTGAGCAGCTGATCTTATTGCTCCCAAAAAAGGATACTTTGAATTAGAGGCCCATCCACCCATTATGATTCCGTATACACTCAAAGATGAAATTGCAAATAAATATAAAATACCTACATTTATGTCAGAAAGAACTATGTCCTCACTAAAGGGAATAACAGCCCAAGCTATTAACGATAGAGTAAGTGTTACTATGGGTGCTAAAATAAATATAACTTTGTTTGAGCTTGAGGGGATTATAATTTCTTTAAATAAATATTTTAAAGCATCAGCTACAGTTTGCAAAAGACCAAATGGACCAACTACATTTGGGCCTCTTCTTTTTTGGACAAATGCCCAAACTCTTCTATCTAACCATACAATTAGTGCTACAGAAACTAAAACAGGTAGTAAGAGAAAAACTATTTTGTACGTTTCACTAAAAAATATATTTAAGTATGTCATCAGCTAGCCTTTTCAATACCTGAAAATAAAAAATTCTTTGAAATTTGTTTACATTCATTCATTACTTTTGAGGCTCTACAGATTGGGTTTGTGTGGTAGTAGTCAATTTTTTTTATTAAAATATTAGTATCAACAAAATCAATATTAAAATTTTCGTTAATGGTTTTATGAGTCTTTTTTAATAAATCCTTCTTAATTAATTCTCTTAATTGTTTACTATCATTAAAACCAAAAGGTTTATTCATAAGTTTTGATAAGTCTTTAAAAATAACCCAATCTTCACGGGAATCTCCTGGTGGATATGACGCTTTGTAAGCTTTTTGCATTTTTCCTTCTAAGTTTATAAATAAACCATTTTTTTCTGTATAAGAAGCTCCTGGTAAAATTATATCAGCAATTTCGGCTCCTTTATCTCCATGACTTCCTTGATAAACGATAAATTTATTTTTTTTTTCAAATTTAAAATTATCACTTCCTAATAAGTATATAAATTTAAATTTTTCATCATTTAATTTATTAAAAAATGAAAAATTTTCTTTTTCATTTATTGAATAACAACCCAGATCTAAAGCTCCTACTCTTGATGCTTGTTGAGTAAGAATATTTAATGCGTTCCAATCTTTATTTATAAAATTTTTTTCATGTAAAAATTTTTTTAGACTTTCAAAAATATATTTACCACCTAATTCATGAAGAGCTGACTCACCTATAATAAACATTGGTTTTTTTGATTTTATAATCTTTTTATAAATTTCATGGTTTCCTGCAATTATTTCTTTAATTGTTGTTGTGTCGTTTCCAATATTTTCATATGGATAAGTTAAATCCCCAGGATCTCCAATTGAGTAAATTTTTATTTTATTTTTGGAATAAGCTTTTCTAATTCTTGCATTAAGAATTGTTGCTTCTAAACGTGGATTTGTGCCAATTAATAAAATAAAATCCGATTCTTCTATTCCATTTATTGATGAATTAAAAATGTAATTTTTTCGTTCGTTGGGGTTAATATATATTTTATCTTGTCTGCACTCAAAATTGTTTGATCCTATACAATTTTCAAAAAAAGTTTTAAAGCTATAAATCATTTCTAAGTCAGCTAACTCTCCAACTAACCCTGCAACTTCATCTGGTTTATAAAGTTTTATTTTTTTAACTAAAAGATTTAATGCTTCTTTCCATGAAGCTTTTTCCAATTTACCATTTGTTCTTATATATGGAGTATCAAGTCTTTGTTTTGCAAGTCCATCACATGCGTATCTAGTTTTATCAGATATCCATTCTTCATTAATATCTTCATTTACTCTGGGTAAAATCCTTTTAACCTCCCAACCATACGTATCAATTCTAATATTTGATCCAACTGCATCCATAACATCAATTGATTCTGTTTTTTTTAAGTCCCAAGGACGAGCTTCAAATGCATACGGTTTTGATGTTAAAGCTCCAACCGGACATAAATCTATAACGTTGGCAGACAACTCGGATTCCATTGATTTTTCAAGATAGGTTGTTATTTGAGTATCTTCACCTCTTCCTATTGCTCCTAATTCTGGTATTCCGGCCACCTCAGTGGCAAACCTTATACATCTTGTACAGTGAATACATCTGGTCATTTGAGTTTTTATCAAAGGTCCCATATGTTTTTCTTTAACTTGTCTTTTTTTCTCAGTGTATCTGGTATTATGAACTCCATAAAAAAGTGATTGATCTTGTAAGTCACACTCTCCTCCTTGGTCGCAGACTGGGCAATCAAGTGGGTGATTTGCTAATAAAAATTCCATTACACCTTTTCTAGCTTTATCTACAAAAGAAGTGTTTGTTTTGACATTCATACCTTCTGTTGCGGGCATAGCACAAGAAGCTATAGGCTTTGCAGATTTTTCTAATTGTACTAAACACATTCTGCAATTTCCAGCAATGGAAAGTCTTTCATGATAACAAAATCTTGGTATTTCTACACCAGCTAATTCACATGCCTGGAGAACTGTCATTCCTTCTTCAAATTCTATTTCGTTGTTATTAATTGTTATTTTAGGCATTATCTTTCTCCAAAAGGTGTTGGTCGATAAGATAAGGAATTTCATTTTTCTTTTTAACTAGAGGTTCTTCGTGACATCTTTTTTCTATTTCCTTTCTAAAATGTCGAAGCAGACCTTGAACAGGCCAAGCAGAACCTTCTCCAAACGCACATATAGTATGACCTTCGATTTGTTTTGTTACATCATGAAGTAGATCTATCTCTTTATAAGTGGCCTCACCTTCTTCCATTCTTTTAAGCATTCTCCACATCCATCCACTTCCTTCTCTACAAGGAGTACATTGTCCACAACTTTCATGCTTGTAAAATCTTGCTATTCTAGCCATGCATTTAATAATATCTTGATCTTTATTTATAACGACTATACCTGCTGTTCCTAAACCACTTTTTTCTTTTATTAATGAATCAAAATCCATAGTAATTGTTTCGCAAATGCTTTTAGGCAAAAGTGGCATCGAAGATCCACCTGGTATTACGGCCTGAAGATTTTTCCACCCACCTATTACTCCCCCAGCATGTTTTTCTATTAAATCTTTTAAAGGAATTCCCATTTCTTCTTCCACGTTGCATGGATTATTAACATTTCCAGAAATACAAAATATTTTTGTTCCTGTATTTTTTGGTTTTCCTAATGAAGAAAACCATTTCGCACCTCTACGTAAAATTGTTGGGATTACAGATATTGTTTCAACATTATTTACTATAGTAGGACACCCATAAAGACCAACTAATGCAGGAAATGGCGGTTTAAGTCTTGGTAAACCTTTTTTTCCCTCTAAGCTTTCCAATAAAGCAGTTTCTTCACCACAAATATATGCTCCTGCGCCATAGTGAATATAAATATCTAAATCCCACCCTGAGCCACAAGCATTCTTTCCTAGGAAATTTTTTTTATAGGCTTCAGTAATAGATTTTTGTAATCTTTCCCCTTCTCTGTAGTACTCTCCTCTTATATAAATATAACATGTGTGAGCATTAACTGCGTAGCTAGAGATTAGACATCCTTCAATTAGTTTTTGAGGCTCAAATCTAATTATGTCCCTATCTTTACATGTTCCAGGCTCAGATTCATCCGCGTTAATAACAAGATAATGAGGTCGAGACCCTACCTCTTTAGGTGCAAAAGAAAATTTAAGTCCTGTTGGAAAACCAGCTCCTCCTCTTCCTCTTAGTTCAGATTTTTTAATCTCATCTATTATCCAATTTCTTCCCTTAGATATAATATTTTTTGTTTCAAACCAGTCATTTCTTTTGACCGCTGAATCAATATCCCATCCATAATCATTGTATAAGTTTTTAAATATTCTATCTTCGTCTTTAAGCATTTTTTAAACCTCTAATAATGTTGTTTTTCCGTTTTGTGGTGCAGAATTCTTTCTATTTTTTGATGAACCAGGTTTTGGAAATTCATCATTTAGTATTTTTTTAATTAATTCTTCTGTTGAAGTTTCGTTTAAGTCTTCATAATAATCTTCATTAATTTGTAGCATAGGTCCGTTAACGCAAGCTCCCAGACATTCAACTTCAACCCATGAACATAATTTATTTTCTGACAATACCTTTTCTTCTTTTGAAATATATTTTTTACAAAGTTCTACTATTTTTTTTGAACCTCGTAATGCGCAAGGTGTAGTTGTGCATACTTGAACAAAATATTTTCCTGTAGGTGATAAATTGAACATAGAATAAAAAGTAGAAACTTCATAAACTTGCATATAAGAAATTTCTAACATTTTTGCTACATACTTTAGGGCTAGTAGTGGTATCCAGTTGTCATTTTGTCTTTGCGCTAAATATAATAGAGCAATGACTGCGCTTGCCTTTTTTTCTTTAGGATATTTTTTTATTTCTTTTTCTGCTTGTTCTAGATTATTTTTAGTAAATTCAAAAATTTCTGGTTGTACTTTAGATATTTTCTTAATACTCATCTGTCTACCTCTCCAAAAACAATATCTAATGAACCAAGTACAGCTGGAACGTCTGCTAACATATGACCTTTCAACAAATAATCCATTGCTTGTAGGTGTGAAAATCCTGGAGCTCTTATTTTGCATTTATAGGGTTTGTTACTTCCGTCTGATATAAGATAAACACCAAATTCACCTTTTGGAGCTTCTACAGAAGTATAAATTTCACCTTCAGGAACTCTGAATCCTTCTGAGAATAATTTAAAATGGTGTATTAGAGCTTCCATAGAGTTTTTCAAATCTTTTTTTTTAGGAGGTGTAAATTTTCCATCTATAGACTTGACTGGGCCCGGAGGCATTCTTTTTATACATTCTTTTATAATTTCGTTACTTATCCTCATTTCTTCCATCCTACAAAGATACCTGTCGTAACAATCTCCATTTAATCCAATTGGAATTTTAAAATTAAAATCATTATAGCATTCGTAAGGTTGAGATTTTCTTAGATCCCAAGAAACGCCAGATCCTCTTAGCATTACACCAGAGAAACTATGTTCTAGAGCTTCTTGTTTCGTTACAATTCCAATATTTACATTTCTTTGTTTAAAAATTCTATTATCAGTCAAAAGAGTTTCAAGATTATCTAAAACTTTTGGAAAGTTTTTACAAAATTCCAATATATCTTCGCTTAATCCTCTAGGTAAGTCTTTGTGCACTCCTCCAGGTCTAAAATAGTTTGCGTGCAATCTTGACCCTGAGACTCTTTCATAAAAAGTCATTAAAGTTTCTCTTTCTTCAAAACCCCACAGAGATGGTGTAAGAGCTCCTACGTCAAGTGCTTGTGTGGTAATATTTAGTAAATGACTTAATATTCTTCCTATTTCACAAAATAAAACTCTAATATATTGCCCTCTGATTGGCACTTCTATTTTTAACAACTTTTCAATTGCTAAAGCATAAGCGTGCTCTTGATTCATTGGAGCTACATAATCCAATCGATCAAAATAAGGAATTGCCTGTATGTAAGTTTTATGTTCTATGAGCTTTTCCGTTCCTCTGTGCAAGAGGCCAATATGTGGATCAATTTTTTCAACTATTTCTCCATCGAGCTCAAGTATTAATCTTAAAACACCATGTGCCGCAGGATGTTGCGGTCCAAAATTTAAATTCATTGTTTTGGTTTGTTTTGTCATTATTTATTTTTGTCTTTCAATTTATTATTTTCTTCAGATATATATTTTGTTCCCTCCCAAGGGCTTTCAAAATCAAAGTCTCTATACTCTTGGTCTAATTTTACTGGCTCAGAAACTACTTTCTTTTTATCTTCACTGTATCTAACTTCAGTATGTCCGGTTAAAGGAAAATCTTTTCTTAATGGATGTCCTTCAAAACCATAATCAGTGAGAATTCTTCTTAAGTCTGGATGGTCTTTAAAAGAAATACCATACATATCAAAAACTTCTCTTTCCATCCAATTTGCTGAAGGAAAAATTTTTGTTAAAGATGGTACTAGCGTTGATTCATTTATACTGACATTAACTATGATTCTTAAATTATTTTCATGACTTAAAAATAAATATATAACTTTAAATCTTTTTTCATATTTAGGGTAATCAACTGCAGTAATATCTATAAGTTGTTTAAATTTACATTTTTCATTAGTTTTTAAAAATAGAATTACAGAACTTAAATTTTCAATATCAACATCAATAAATAGTTGCTCAAGGTTAATTTCAGATTTTTTAATTGATGTAGTTAAACCTGAATTAACTGCTCTCTCTAAATCATTAACAGTAATTTTCATTTTATCTTTCTAAATTACCTTCACGTCTTATTTTTTTTTGTAATTGCAAGATTCCATAAAGAAGAGCTTCTGCTGAAGGTGGGCAGCCAGGAACATATATATCTACTGGCACTATTCTATCACAACCCCTGACCACAGAATACGAATAGTGATAATACCCTCCGCCATTAGCACAGCTTCCCATAGAAATAACATACCTTGGTTCTGGCATTTGATCGTAAACTTTTCTAAGTGGTTGTGCCATTTTATTTGTTAGTGTCCCAGCAACAATCATTACATCAGATTGTCTAGGGGAAGCTCTTGGTGCGGCGCCAAATCTTTCTAAATCATATCTTGGCATTGATGCTTGCATCATTTCTACAGCACAACAAGCCAGGCCAAAAGTCATCCAATGCAATGAACCTGTTCTTGCCCAATTTATTAAATTATTTGTAGTAGTGGTGACAAAACCTTTTTCACTAAAATCTTTAGCAATTTTTTTAAATTCTTCTGGTATTTGGTTTTCTTTTTGACTTAAATTTATCATTTTAATCCCAATCTAAAGCTCCTTTTTTCCATTCGTATACAAAGCCAACCGTAAGAACAAATAAAAAAATCATCATTGACCAGAAACCAAGAGACCCAATACTTCCTAGAGTAACTGCCCATGGAAATAAAAAAGCTATTTCTAAATCAAAAATTATAAATAAAATTGCCACTAAGTAAAATCTTACATCAAACTGCATTCTTGAATCGTCAAACGGTTCAAAACCACATTCATAGGCTGATAATTTTTCTGGATCAGGATTTTTTGGGGAAAATAAAAAATTTAAAACTATAAAACCTATACTTAATACTAGAGCAATAAAAAGAAAAATTATAATAGATAAATAGTGGCTTAAAAGTTCTGTAATCATTTTATAGCTTGCACTATATACATTTTTTTTAACCAATTGTAGATGTGAGATTGTCACTTATTATGTGGTGGATAACTATCAAATGATGAGTTTGTGGCGGGAGTGACCGGGCTCGAACCGGCGACCTCCTGCGTGACAGGCAGGCGCTCTAACCAACTGAGCTACACCCCCACAAATGGTGGGCGGTAAAGGACTCGAACCTATGACATCCTCGGTGTAAACGAGGCGCTCTACCAACTGAGCTAACCGCCCTAATAGTTTACAAGCTTTTACAGCAGGTAAGAGTCAAAGTAAATTTAAATTTCTAAATCTTTAATACTAATTAACTTCTTGGCAATGTTGCTATTCTTATTTTTAATTTCATCAAAAAAATTCCAGGCTAAAACAACTGCATAATCAGCTTTTTCTTTTAAACTTTCCTTTGAAACTATTGGAATTTTCATTCCAGGTAAAAATTTACCATGCTTGAGCTTATTATCTTCAACAATGAATTCAATTTCACTTGAAATACCGAAAAAATTTAAAGCTGTGGTTGCTTTAGCGGGTGACCCATATCCTATTATTTTGGCATGATTTTTTTTAATTTTTAAAAAATTTTTTCTAACATTTGATCTAATATTGTAAACTTTTTTAGCAAAATTTTTGTATGTTTCGTATTTTTTAATTCCAAATTTATTTTCTTCATTTAAAAGTGATTTTACACTTTTATCTATTTTTGTTTTAAGATTTTTACTTACATAGATTCTTAAAGAACCGCCATGAGTATTAATTTTTTCTGCTTTATATATCTTTCCTCCTAAATTATTAAAGAAAGTGTTTAATGAGGTTAATGACCAATAGTTATAGTGTTCATGATAAATATTATCAAAAGTTAAATCTTTCAAGGTGTTGAGTAAATACTGAACTTCAATAATTATCGATCCATTTTTTTTGATGAGTTTTAACATACATTTAGCCATTGATTTTAACTTATCGGAATGAGCAAAAACATTTGACGCTAATATTAAATCAGCATCTTTTTTAATTTTTTTTAAATTTTTTTCATCCAAAAAACCATTAAAGGTTTTTATTTTTTCTTTATTGGCTAATTTTGCTAAATTTTTTGCTGGCTCAATTCCCAATAATTTTTTAAATTTTAATTCTTTAAAAGGTTTAAGAGCAACACCATCGTTACTTCCTACGTCGATAATATATGATTTTTTTGAGGATAGCTTAAAATCTTTAACATATTTTTTTGCAGCACTATCAAAGTGGTCTCTAAACGTTTTTGATGTAGAGGAGAGGTATAAGTAATTTGAAAACATTTCTTTAGGATCAACTACTACTGAAAGTTGGCAATTGTGGCAAGATGGACAATAATTCATTTCCAAAGGGTAAAGCTTTTCTTTTTCATTTTTTGATTTTAATAAATTGTTAGCCAATGGTTGATATCCTAAAGACACTACTCTTTTTAAGTCAGTACTTTCGCATGATCTGCACTCAAATTTATAAATTTTGGGTAATTCTTTTCTTTCTTCATCCAAAACTAACGGGTATGGAAGTGTATGCGTAATGCCATAGTTGTTATGTTCCCTTTCTCCTCTTACTAAGTTTAAAAATATAGAATCTTTTGTAAAAACCATTGTGTGAGCTACATTTGGTTTTGTAACAACAGAATCTCCTTCATTTATAACGTGGGTGATTTTAGGAGCATTTTTTTCTAATAAACTTTTATAAAAACTAATGAATTGACCTTTCACTAAAAGAACTTTCTGTTCTTGTACTGGATGATAGTGATTTGCTCTTAATGAACCTTTAACAGATTCTATATAGCCAATTAAATTTATTGGTTCTGTTAGTTCATAGTTACTAATTTTACCTCTTTTATCTATAAATTCTTTTTCTCCACGCACTTTATACTCAAGATCATTTTCATACTTTACGTATGACCATTTTTCTATCATTTCTGAAATACATCCTTCCAAATTATAAAGGAATTTAAAACCTGTATTCATCAACTTCGTGTTAGATAGAGTGTATCCTAGATTTGGAATTTCATCTTCTGTAGTTTTAATTGTAACTTTTGGATTGTGTTTTTTGCACAACTCAGCAACTTCTTTAACTGTTACAGTTTCTTTAACTAAATTAAATACTTCTTTTTTTATATTTTCTTTTTCTTCCATAAATTTCATGCACCTAACTACATCTATTAAAGGGACAACACTTTTTATTTGTTTTCCACCAGCAAACAAACTTATAGTTCCATTTTGTGATGCAATTTTAGAAAATAAATTTGGCATTATATTTATCCTCATTGTGTCTGTTGAGGAATAACCGACTACTGAACCCAATCTAAGAATTACATAATTTTTCTTTGAATTTTTAATATCTATCTCATTTTTAACTTTACTAGAAGAATACATAAGAATTGGACACGGCTCCTCTTCTTCATTTATATTTTTTTTTGTTTCTTTTAATCCTTCAAATATTACGTGGGTTGATGGAAAAATTATTTTAGATTTGTCTGACATTGCATCAAGAACATTGTTTGTTCCCTCTATAGCAATTTTTTGTATTTTTTCATCTTGATCATGGTTTGTTTCTTTTTTAACATAAGCTACATCTGTAACTCCTGCCAAATGATGAATTATATCTGCATCTTTTAAATGATTAGCTAAAAAGGTCTTATCTAATATTTCCCCCTGGTGAAATTTAATGTTCCAGTTCTTAAGCTGATTCACTCTTTTGGATATAAAACGATTATCAATAGCAACAACTTCATGAAACCAGCTTTCGCCTGAATAAAGTTTGCAAAGTTCTGTTCCCAAGTATCCAAGTGCTCCCACTATTACTATTTTTTTAGACATTTCTGTTATTGTGCTTTATTAAAATTAAATCTTTACTTATATTAAATAAATTAATATTTCAAATATATATGAAAATCTATGATTGTTTTATGTTTTTTGACGAGGAGATGCTTTTAGATCTTCGTTTTAACGTACTAAACAAATATGTAGATAAGTTTGTAATTACTGAAGCAACATACGCTCATAATGGAGATCCTAAAAGTCTAAATTTTGATATCAATAGATTTTCAAAATTCAAAGATAAAATAGAATATATTGTAGTAGATAAGCCACCTCCCACATTACTAAAAATAAATAAAGACGATAATAAAGACTTAAAGGGTGAAAAGTTAATTTTAAATGGAATGAAGAGGGATTACTATCAACGTGAAGAATTACAAAGAGGTTTTAAAAATGCTGACCCTGAAGATTTAATTATAATTAGTGATTTAGACGAAATTCCTAATCTTGAAAATATAGACATTAAAAAAATAAAAAACAGAATAATATGCTTTAAGCAAAAGATGTTTTATTACAAATTTAATTTGCTTTATGAATCAATGCCATGGTTTGGTACTAGAGTGTGTAGAAAAAAAAATCTTATTTCACCTCAATGGTTAAGAGATACGAAGCATAAGATTTATCCTTGGTGGAGATTTGATACCTTATTTTCTAAACACAAATACCAGGATATTTATCATGTTAAAAATGGAGGTTGGCATTTTACTAGTGTAAAGTCACCAAAAGAAATTCACAAAAAATTATCTAAATTTGCCCATCATTATGAATTTGAAACTAGTGGTTTGCAAATAAACGACTTGGAAGAAATGGTTAAAGAAAAAAAAGTTGTTTACGATCATAGTGTTGATCAACGTGGGTATAAGTGGAGCGCTAGCACTAAATTAAAATCTTTATCTTTAGATGATATGCCTAAATACATAGCTGAAAATTATGATAAATATAAAAATTGGTTAGATATTTAAGAATATAATTAATTGGTACTTCTAGTTGCCGGAATTTCTTTTCCCTTTTGTGCGGATGAAGGATCTATTTCTATCCATTCAACCGATTTTAATTCTTTAGTAAGTGCAATTTTTAAAACTTTATCTACATGATTTACTGAATGTATCTCTATATCTTTTAAAATATTTTTAGGAACTTCTACTAAATCTTTATTATTATCTTCTGGTATCAAAACTTTTTTAATTCCAGCTCTATGAGCTGCCAAAAGTTTTTCTTTTAATCCTCCTATAGGTAAAACTTGACCTGTTAAGGTAACCTCACCAGTCATAGCTAGATTTCTATCTACTGGTATTCCAGTTATTGAAGACACTATTGAAGTAACCATAGCTATACCAGCTGAAGGCCCATCTTTTGGAGTGGCTCCTTCAGGAACGTGTATATGGAAGTCTTTTTTTTCAAAAATTGGAGGGATAATGCCGTACTCTAAAGATTTAGATCTAACATATGATTTTGCTGCTTTAACAGATTCCTGCATTACATCCCCAAGTTTTCCAGTGATTTGCATTTTTCCTTTTCCTGGCATTATTACAGACTCAATTTTTAATATCTCTCCTCCATATTCCGTCCAAGCTAATCCTGTAACTACTCCAATTTGATCTTCACTTTCTAATTCTCCATATTTAAATTTTTTAACTCCAAGGTAGTCAGGTAAGTTTTTTGAATTAATAGTATTTATTTCTTTTTCATTAATTAAAGATTTTTTTACAGTTTTTCTGGCTATCTTTGAAATTTCTCTTTCAAGGTTACGTACACCTGACTCTCGTGTGTAACCTCTGATTATATCTTTTAATAAACCTTTTTCTAAATTCAATTCACCTTCTTTAACTCCGTTGTCTTTAATTTGTTTTGGAACTAAATAGTTATTTGCAATATTAACTTTTTCATCTTCGGTATAACCAGGTATTCTAATAACTTCTAATCTATCTAAAAGTGGTGGTAATATATTTAAACTATTAGCCGTAGTTACAAACATTACGTCTGAAAGATCATAATCAACTTCAAGATAGTGATCGTTAAAAGCAGAGTTTTGTTCTGGGTCTAATGCCTCTAACAATGCTGATGATGGATCGCCTCTATAATCAGCTCCAACTTTATCAATTTCATCTAGCAAAAAAAGAGGATTTTTTGTTCCTGCCTTTTTCATTTGTTGAATAATTTTTCCAGGAAGTGAGCCTATATACGTCCTTCTGTGACCCCTAATTTCAGCTTCATCTCTCATTCCACCTAAAGACATGCGCACAAAATTTCTTCCAGTGGCTCTTGCTAGAGATTTACCAAGGGAAGTTTTTCCTACCCCAGGAGGTCCTACTAGGCATATTATTGTTCCCTTAACTTTGCCAACTCTTTTTTGCACTGCTAAATACTCAAGTATTCTTTCCTTAACTTTATCTAGGCCAAAATGATCTTTGTCGAGAATTTTTTGTGCATCTTGTAAATTTATATTTTGAATATTCTTATCTTTAACATTCCACGGAAGTTCAGTCATCCAATCCAGGTAATTTCTTATTACGGTTGCTTCTGCAGACATTGAGCTCATAGATTTTAATTTTTTCAGCTCAGCTACACATTTTTTTGTAGCTTCTTTTGGCATTCTGGCTTTAACAATTGATTTTTGCAATTCAGTAATTTCATCTTTTCCATCTTCAATTTCACCGAGTTCTTTTTGGATAGCTTTCATTTGTTCATTTAAATAATATTCTCTTTGAGTTTTTTCCATTTGATTTTTTACTCTTCCTCTTATTCTTTTTTCTACACCAATGACATTAATCTCATTATTTATATGTGCCATTAAACTCTCTAACCTAGATTTTAATTCAACATTTTCTAGCAATTTTTGTTTTTCTGGAATTGATATATTTAATTGGGAAGCAATATGATCAGCAACTTTAGCAGGGTCTTTTAAATCTTTTAAATTTGTCATTAAGTCAAAAGAGATCTTTTTATTTATGTTGGTTAATTTTTCTAATTTTCTGACTAAGGCAGTTGAGAAGGCCAACAAATCTTCCTTTGAATCAATTTTATCTTTAATTATTTCCGTCAAACAAGTTAGGTAATCTTTTTCATTTTTACATTCTAAAACCTTAACTCTATCAATGCCTTCTACTAAAACTTTTACAGTACCATCTGGCAACTTTAATAATTGTAAAACTTTACTTTCACACCCAAATGAATAAATGTCCTTAAATATTGGATCATCTACTTCTGCATTTTTTTGAGTAACTAAAGTTATTTTTTTATTACTTTTCATTACCTCATTCAGAGCTTTAATTGATTTATCTCTACCAACAAATAAAGGAGCTATCATTCCAGGAAAAACAACTATGTCTCTTAAAGGTAATAATGGAGAAAAAGTATTTTTACTCATATATAGCAGTATATGGTAATTTTTTAGATTATTTCAAGAAATTTATTCTAAGCTGCTGTTGTCTTTTTTGTCTTGGAGTAAATGATCATTGGGTCAGTTTTATTTTTTACAGCAGACTTATCTACAATTACTTCTGCGACATTTTCCATTGCTGGTAGCTTAAACATCGTTTTTAGCAATAATGCTTCAATTATTGACCTTAACCCCCTAGCTCCTGTTTTCTTATTAATAGCTTTTTTGGCTATTTCCACTACAGCTTCATCTTTAAATGTAAGTTTAGCATTCTCAAATTCAAAGAGTCTATTGTACTGCTTTAGTAAAGAATTTTTAGGTTCTTTTAATATTTTTACTAATGATTTTTCATCAAGATCTTCAAGTGTAGCTAAAATTGGCATTCTTCCAACAAATTCTGGTATCAAACCATATTTAATTAAATCTTCAGGTTCTAATTTTTTAATTAAATCAGTGGGCAGCTGTTCACTAAAGTGTTTTACTTTAGCACCAAAACCTATAGAGGACTCTGTTCCTCTTTTTGCAATTACTTTATCTAACCCTGCAAATGCTCCACCACATATAAATAATATATTTGTCGTATCTACTTGTAAAAATTCTTGTTGAGGATGTTTTCTTCCTCCTTGGGGAGGGACACTAGCTACAGTACCTTCCATAATTTTAAGAAGTGCCTGTTGAACTCCTTCACCGGAAACATCCCTTGTAATTGATGGGTTTTCTGATTTTCTGCTTATTTTATCAACTTCATCAATATAAACAATTCCACGTTGTGCTTTTTCCACGTTATAATCTGCGGCCTGCAATAATTTAAGAATTATATTTTCTACATCTTCACCAACATATCCAGCTTCTGTTAATGTGGTAGCGTCAGCCATAGTAAATGGCACGTCTAAAATTCTTGCTAAAGTTTGAGCTAATAGAGTTTTTCCACAACCTGTTGGGCCGACTAAAAGAATATTTGATTTTGACAATTCAACATCACCGTTATTTTTGGCTTCATGGCTCAACCTTTTGTAATGGTTGTGAACAGCAACTGACAAAACTTCTTTTGCATATATTTGGCCAATTACATAATCATCTAAAACTTTACATATCTCTTGTGGGGTAGGAACTCCTTCTTGGTTTTTTATAAATACATCTTTATTTTCTTCTTTTATAATATCCATGCACAACTCAACACATTCATCACAGATAAAAACAGTTGGGCCAGCAATTAATTTTCTTACTTCGTGCTGACTTTTTCCGCAAAAAGAACAGTAAAGTATATTTTTATTATTTTTTTCGGACATAATTTGTAAATCGAATCAATGTTTATAAAATAGACTCAAAGAGGAAGCTTATCAAGTGTAAGTTGTGCAAACCTACAAAATCTAGTGTGTTAAGATCTTTTTTCCACAACTTCATCAATTAAACCAAAACTTTTTGCTTCTGATGGAGTCATGAAATTGTCTCTTTCCAATGTTTTTTTAATATCGTCTTCACTTTTTTTTGTATGCTTTGCGTATATTTTATTTAATCTAGCTTTTAGTGCTAAAATTTCTTTAGCATGTATTTCTATATCTGTGGCTTGTCCTTGATAACCGGCAGATGGTTGATGAACCATAATCCTCGAATTAGGTAAAGAAAATCTTTTTCCTTTCTCTCCCGCTGCTAACAAAAAAGATCCCATTGATGCCGCTTGCCCTATACAAAGAGTTGAAACTGGAGGTTTTATGTACTGCATTGTATCATAAATACCGAGTCCAGATGTAACTAGTCCTCCTGGGCTATTTATGTAAAAAGAAATTTCTTTTTTAGGATTCTCAGACTCTAGAAATAATAATTGAGCTATAATTAAAGTTGCAACGCTATCATTTACAGGGCCAACTAAAAATATTATTCTTTCTTTTAAAAGTCTCGAATATATATCATATGCTCTTTCCCCTCTATTTGATTGTTCAACAACCATAGGAATAAGTGTGTTCATTTGTTCTTCAATATTATTTTTCATAACGAATCAATAAATTAAACTTTACAACTAAAGATTACTTTTTTCTAATTTTTTTATTCTTTAAAGTAGATTTAGTTGTTTTTTTAGGTTTATTTGTCTTTTCACTTTTAGGTTCTTGTTTTATTTCTTTATTCTTATCTGAGCCTATTTTTATAATTTCTTCGGCCTCATTTATGGAAATATTTTTTGTAGTTTTCTGACAATTTTTCTTAATTAAATTTATTATTTTTTCTTCATAAATGGATCCTCGTAAGGTAGCAGTGGCAGATGGATTTTTTTGATAATATTCTAATACTTGTTTTTGTTGGCCAGGCATAGATTGAACTTGTTTTTGTATTTCATTTTTTAGTTCTATCTCATCTACTTTTAGGTTATTTTTTTCACCAAGTTCATTTAATATTAATCCTATTTTAATTCTTTTGATTGCAATTTTTTCATTTTCTTTTTTATTTTTTTCAATATCTTCTTTTTTTAAATTTTGAGATATTACCGCTAATTCTTCTTGGACTAAATTTTCGGGAATATCAATATCATGTAATTTTTCAATTTGATTTAATATTTTATCTTTAGACAAAGTGTTTAAATTTGAATTATATTGATTTTGATATTGTTTTTTTACTAACTCTTTAAGATCGTTTAAATCTTTAGCTCCTAAATTTTTTGCAAATTCGTCATCAACTTTTATGGGTTGTGATATTTTTACATTTAAAATTTTGCATTTAAAATTTGCTTTTTTATTAGAAAATTCTTTATTAGGGTAATTTTCAGGAAGAATTGCTACTACATTTTTAATTTCATTTTTTTTAACACCTAATAACTGTTTATCAAAACCTTTAATAAACAAATCCTTTCCTAGAACTATTTGAGTATTTTTTCCCTCTCCTCCATCAAATTTTTTATTTTCAATAGTTGCTTCATAATCAAAAGCTACAAGATCTCCATTTTTTGATGGTTCATTTTCTTTTTTGTCTATAAAATTATTTTGATTTTTAGCAATTTCATCTATTCTTTTTTTTATTTCACCTTCTGTAATGTTAACTTCATAATTAATATACTTAATATTATCTAAAGGTTTAAGTTTGATTGAAGGAAGCTCATCTAAAGATAATAAATAATTTAAATCTTTATCTTCACCATGCGATTTAATGTCTATTTTAGGTTGTCCTGCTACTTTTATATTTTTCTCCTTGATTGCTTGTGCTGATGTTTCTTGCAAAATTTTTTCTAAAACTTCACCATAAATAGGTTTAGCAAATTGTCTTTTTATAACTGCAATGGGAACCTTACCTGGCCTAAACCCCTTCATGTTAACTGTTTTACTTAATTCTACTAACCTAGTCTGAACCTTTTCATTAATTTCATCTTTGGCTACAAAAATTTTTAAATTTGTTTTTAGTCCTTTTTTGGAATCTACTGTTACTTTCATAATATATGGTGGGCAAGAAGAGACTCGAACTCTTAATCCGTGAAGAACCGGTTCCTAAGACCGGCGCGTATACCAATTCCGCCACTTGCCCGTGCAAAAGTTTTTATCAAATAAAAACTAAATCTCCAAGGCAATTAAGCTATTTTAACCTTACTGCCTTTTTTTACAATATAAATTCCAACTATAACAGCCAACAATGATATAATAACTTTTGGTGTTATTATTTCCCTTAGAATTAAAAAACCTAAGATTGTACCAAAAATTGGGATTAAATAAGCTACTTGAGACTGAAAAACCAGACCATTATGTTTTAATATGTAAAATCTTAGTAGCCAGGCTATGCCTGTAGAGACAACACCAAGATATAATAACGATAATGTTGAGTCTAATCTTGGGGATAGATTCCATGGCTGTTCTATAAAAAAAGAAATTGGAAGCAATACTAAAGTTCCCCAAATTAGTATTGAAGCTGTTACGTTTTCATTTTTCTTTTTACTGATCTTTAAAGTCAAAAGACCACCAATCACATAAAATGTAGAACCACATAATATTAAAAGTGCAGATGTAAAGTTATTTTCATTTATCAAAATATTGTCTGAAAATAAAAAAACTATACCTGAAAATCCTATTAAAACACCTAAAGACTTAGTGTAGTTAATTTTTTCATTTTTGGTAAAAAAATGGGCTAATATTGATGCACTTAAAGGAGTACTTGCCATTAATATTGCAGCTAGATTGCTTTGAATGTTTTTAACGCCGTATGCAATGAGAAAAAAAGGTATTACTAAATTTACAATTCCAATTGTGGCAAACCAATACCAATCTTTAGAAAAAGCCTCTATTTTAATTTTTTTAAAGTAGCATAATAAAACCACTGGTATTGCGCCAAAAAAAATTCTTAAAAAGGCTATTGTAAGAGGTCCATAAGAAAAAGTGGCAATTTTTATATTAAAAAAAGCAGAAGCCCAAATAAGAGCTAATAATATTAAATAAAAATAATCTAAGGATTTTGTTTCTCTCATTTGTTATGTTTGTTGTGCATATCTGTTATTTGATAAATTCACTTCATATATAATGAAATTTAAGTGATGATACAACCAGAAGGTTTAAATAAAAACATTTAGTTAAAACTAAATTTCTGTATAGATAGGTAACTAATGAGTGCAAACAAAATTTTAAAATTAATTAAAGAAAAAGAAATTGAATACGTTGATCTTCGATTTACCGACCCCAAAGGTAAACTTCAACATGTAACTATGGACAGATCTGTAGTTGATGAAGAAATGCTAAATGAAGGAATTTTCTTTGATGGTTCTTCTATAGTAGGTTGGAAAGCTATTAATGAATCTGACATGATACTAAAACCTGATCTTGAAAGAGATATAATGGATCCTTTTACATCGCACAATACATTAATATTATTCTGCGATGTTTTGGATGCAGTTAAAAAAACTCCTTATGAACGTGATCCTAGAAGCACTGCAAAAAAGGCTGAGGATTATCTAAAAAAATCTGGTATTGGAGATAAAGTTTTTTTTGGACCAGAAGCAGAATTTTTTGTTTTTGATGATGTAAAATTCAAAAATGATATGAATGAAACTGGATTTAAAATTGATAGTTCAGAAGGACCTTATAATTCTGGTAGAAATTATGAAAATGGTAACATGGGCCATAGACCTGGAGTTAAGGGTGGTTACTTCCCTGTTCCTCCCGTAGATAGTGCTCAAGACATGAGAGGTGAGTTTTTAAAAGCTCTTAAAGATATGGGAATTAAAGTTGAAAAACACCATCATGAGGTTGCTCCAAGCCAACATGAGTTAGGAATGTATTTTGGAACATTAACTGATCAAGCAGATAATATGCAACTTTATAAATATGGAGTTCATATGGTTGCACACTCATTTGGAAAAACAGCAACTTTTATGCCAAAACCAATTAAAGGTGATAACGGTTCTGGCATGCATGTACATCAGTCTTTGTGGAAAGGAAACACAGCTTTATTCTCAGGTGATAAATATGCCGGTCTATCAGATTTAGCGTTATATTATATTGGCGGAATATTGAAACACGCAAAAGCAATTAATGCTTTTGCAAACAGCACTACAAATAGTTACAAAAGATTGATACCTGGTTTTGAAGCTCCAGTTCTTTTAGCTTACTCAGCTAGAAATAGGTCAGCTTCCTGTAGAATACCAATAACAATGAATAAAAAATCTGCTAGATGTGAAATTCGTTTTCCAGATGCAGCAGGAAATCCATATTTAACTTTTTCTGCAATGCTAATGGCTGGAATAGATGGTATCAAAAATAAAATTAACCCAGGAAAGCCTGCTGACCAAGATTTGTACGCTATGCCTGAAGATGAAGTTAAAAATATTCCAACTGTTTGTGGATCTTTAAGAGAAGCAATGGAAAGTCTTGATACCGATAGAAAATTTCTTACTCAAGGTAATGTTTTTACTGATGATCAAATTGATGCTTATATAGCTTTAAAATTTGAAGAAATTTACAAACTCGAACACACTCCGCATCCTATAGAGTTTGAAATGTATTACAGCTGCTAATTGTCTAAACTGTTTTTTCTTTCTATTATCGTTTATAGTATTTTATATCACTCAATCTTATTAAGTGTGTCAAAATCAATAATTGTATTAAAAAAAATAAGTACTAAATTTATTTCTTTATGAATGATTTTTTTAAAAAAACAGACCTGACTAGAAATGAGGTTGAAAAAATAATTGATGAAACTCTCTTAAATAAAGATGATGGAGAGCTTTATTTGCAAAATTCTATAAATGAAAATATTATTTTAGATGATGGAAAAATAAAAAATACTAATTTTAATAAAACATACGGAATGGGCTTTCGTGGTGTTACTGAAGATGTAACTGCTTATTGCCATACTAACTCTATTGATAAAAATTCATTAATAGATGCTTCTAAAAATATTAACTCAACATTGAAAAGTTTTAAAAGTTATAAACATAATAATTCAATTAGAAAAACAAATGAAAAATTATATTCTGACCACAATCCTATAGAAGCAAAAACACTCAAAGAAAAAATAAATCTTTTGAATACTGTAGATCAATATTTAAGATCAAAAAGTAATCTAATAAAGCAAGTAACTGCAAGCATATCTACTGAGAAAAAAAATATAGAGATTATAAAAACTGGTGGAATGACACTTTCTGATAATCAACCTCTAACTTCTTTTAAAATTTCTTTAATAATGAAAAAGGGATCTAAAAATACTCAAGGCTCGTACGCTGCTGGTGGAAGAATGACTTTTGACAGTTATGTAAATGAAAATAACTGGAAACATGTTTGTGATGAAGCTTTTCGCCAAGCAGAAATGAATTTAGATGCCATAAAAGCACCAGCTGGGGAAATGGATGTTGTTTTAAATAACGGATGGTCCGGTGTTTTATTACATGAAGCTTTGGGTCATACTTTAGAGGGTGATTTTTTATACAAAAAAACATCAGTTTTTCACGATCAAATAGGAAACAAAATTGGAAATGAAAATATCACAGTGGTTGATGAGGGTAATATTTCGGGTCGAAGAGGTTCTCTTAATATAGATGACGAAGGAGAAAAAACTCAAAGGAATGTCTTAATAGAAAATGGAAAACTGATTAAATTTATGCATGACCGGTTGAGTGCAAAACTTACCAAAAATACACCAACAGGCAATGGTAGAAGGCAAAATTATATGTTTGCACCCATGCCAAGAATGACAAATACTTTTATGATGAATGGAAAAAATACCAGAGAAGAGATGATCAAATCAGTTAAAAAAGGAATATACGTTGATGCTCTAGGTGGTGGAAGTGTTGATATAGTGAGTGGACAATTTAACTTTGGAGTGAATAATGCTTGGTTAATTGAAAATGGTAAACTTATAGCACCCGTTGAGGGAGCCACTCTTATTGGTTCTGGACCAGAAGTTATAAAAAAAATTGAAATGATAGGTAATGACTTAAAACTAGATAATGGTTTTGGAACTTGTGGTAAATCTGGTCAGTTAGTTCCAGTTGGATTAGGGATACCATCTTGCAAAGTTTTAATGACAGTAGGTGGTTCAAAAGCTTAATAATTTTTATGCTAAAAGAAAAAAAAGAATTAGAGAATATTGCAGTTTATTGTATTGAAGCATCAATTAAAAATACTGCCACAAATTGTGAAGTTAAGGTGGAAAATATTATTTCAGAAACTGTCAATTTAAGAAATAAAAAAATAGAAAATTCAGATCGTAGTGATATTTTGTCAGTCGATATAGCCACTTACGTAAACAAGAAAAAGTCTAGTACTCAATTTACTTATATTGATAAAGAGAATACTAATATAATGATAGAAAAATGTATTGAGGCCACAAAACTTTTACCAGATAATAAATTTAATTCACTGCCTGATAAAAAATTGTTAGCTAAAAATGTTGATGATCTACTTTTATTTGATAAATCAACAATAAGTAATGAAAAAAAATTAGAATATTTAAAAGAAGTAGAAGATGCTGCTTTAAGTAATGAGCTTATTTATCAAACTAATGGATCTTCTTTTAAACAATCTAAGAGCAATTTTATAATTGCTAATTCTGATGGTCTATTATCTGGATACAAAAAATCAGAGTTTTCTTCTTTTACAGATTTAGTTGCAAAAAAAAATGGCTCAGGAATGGAACGTGATTATTATTATGATTCAAAAACTTATTTAGAAGATATAATAAAACCTAAAGATTTAGGAAATAATGCTGCAAAACTGGCTGTTAGGAAACTAAACCCAAAAAAAACAAAAACTGAATCAATTCCAATAATTTTTGAGAAAAGAATATCAAAAAATATTTTAGAAATATTATCTTCAGCGATATCTGGATCAAGCTTTGCAAGAGGTTCATCCTTTTTAAGAAAAAAATTGAATAGTAAAATATTTCCAAAAAACATAAATATTATTGATGATCCATTAATAAAAAAAAGTATTTATTCAATGCCGTTTGACAAAGAAGGTGTAAAATCAGAAAAAATGTATTTAGTAAAAAACGGAATACTTGAAAATGTTATTTTGGATACTTATTATGCAAAAATATTAAATAAAGAATCTAATGGAAGAGCTTCTGGTTTAAGTAACGCATTTTTCGAACCAGGGGGAAAATCTTATGATGATTTGTTTGACTGTGGTAAGAAATTAATACTAATAACTGATATCATGGGTACGTTTGGAAATTCCACAACAGGAGAATTTTCTTGTGGAGCTACCGGATTATATTACGAACAAGATTCTTTTTACCCAATAAATAATTTTACTCTAGGTGGGAAAATTGAAGATATTTTTAATAATATTGTTTTAGCTGACGATCTTGATTTTAAATATTCAAAGAATTGTCCTACCGCTCTAATCACAGAAGGTTTGGTCGTTGGGGGATACTAAATGATTATTTTTTACTTTTTAAAATTTTATCGTCAGCAATCTTGTTTTTATTTACACCTTCTTTAATAGTATAATCTAAAGTTCCGTGAGCTCCAGCTTCAACAGCTTTACGTTGAGTTCTAAATAACGCTTTCTCTTTAGCTTCTTCTGCTAATTTATTAGCATGTTTTCCAAGATGCTTTGTATCTCTCATAGTGAATATTATATACAATTCTTGATAGTGCGGCAATACAGATTTATGTTTTGAATGACTCTCCACAACCACAACGTTCTGTTTCATTAGGATTTTTAAATATAAAAGTTGAAGAAAACTCTTCTTTTTTATAATCCATTTCAGTGCCTAAAAGATACATTATTGCCTTAGGATCAATTAATACTTTAACTCCCTTGTCTTCGACTACTTCATCGTTGGGATTGGATGTTTTTGCGTACTCCATAACATATGACATACCTGCACATCCTCCAGACGCAACACCAACTCTTAAACCAATAATGGGTTCATCTGCCTGAGCCATAATTTCTTTAACTCTTTCAGCGGCTCTATCACTTAATGTTATAACTTGTTTGCTCATAAATTTAATTCTAACTTTGCTGCTTCTGACATTTTATCTTTATCCCACGGAGGTTCCCAAACTAAATTTAAATTTACCTCAGAAACACCTTTGACTTTTCTTATACTCTCCTTAACTTCGTTTGGCAAACTTTCGGCTACAGGACAATTTGGGGATGTTAATGTCATATCAACATTAACTTTATTTTTTTCATCAACTTCTATTTTATAAATTAAACCTAATTCATAAATATTTACTGGAATTTCAGGATCAAAAATCTTTTTAACTTCTTCTATTATTTTATCTTTAATAACACTCATTAATCTACTTTCTCTGTATTAACATCTGTATTTTTACCTTCTAAAGCCGAAACAAGAGTATGCCAAGATAAAGTAGCACATTTTACTCTCATTGGATATTGTTTCACACCAGATAAAGACATAACTTTAATCTTTTGGTCTTCATTTAAATCTTGTGTTGTTATTTGAGACCCATTTTTAACCATGTTTAAAAATTCATTTACAATTTTTTTTGCAGTTTCAAAAGATTTTCCTTTAACTAGTTCGGTCATTATTGAGGTTGATGCCATGGAAATGGCACAACCTGATCCTTCAAATGTCAATTCTTCAACATTTTTTTTTTCGTTTAACTTTAAATAAACTTGAACTTGATCACCACATAAAGGATTGTGGCCCTTGGCCTCATGATTAAACCCAATACATTTACCAAAGTTTCTTGGATTTTTACCATGTTCTAAAATTATATCCTGATATAACTCTTTTAAATCCATTATTTTAAATCAAAAACCTTTCTGCAATTTTCAATTGCTTTGCAGAGAACATCAACATCTTCTTTGTTGTTGTAAACCCCAAAGGACGCTCTCGCTGACGCTGTCAAGTTTAACCTTTGGTGCAATATTTGACAACAATGATGTCCAGCTCTAACTGCCACTCCTTCTTCATCTAAAATCGTAGCTATATCATGTGGGTGTATTCCCTTTATTGTAAAAGAAATTACACCCGCTTTATTTTTTGGATTCCCAATTATTTTAACTGAATTAATTGTTTTTAGTTTTTCTAACGCATAGTTAGTAAGTTCGCGTTCATGATTTACTAAATTTTTAATTCCAATTGATTCCATAAATTTAATTGACTCATTGAAAGCCACAACTTCAGCTGTGGGCATAGTTCCTGCTTCAAATTTTTCTGGAAGTGGAGCATAAGAAATTTTATCTTTAGTAACTTCACTAATCATTCCTCCTCCTCCTATGTAAGGAGGTAATTTTTCAAGCCATTTTTTTTTTCCATACAAAATTCCTACTCCGGTAGGTCCATAAACTTTATGTCCTGAGATAGCATAAAAATCACAATCTAAGTCCTTTACATCTATTTTTAAATGTGGAGCACTTTGACATCCATCAACTAAAACTGGGATATTTTTTTTATGAGCAATATCTATAATTTCTTTAACCGGAACTATTGTGCCAGTTACATTAGACAAATGTGTTATTGCTATAATTTTTGTCTTTGAACTTATTAACTTTTCTAGTTCACCAATTATAATATCACCATCATCATTAATTGGTGCAAATTTAATTATAGCTCCTTTGCTTTCTCTGAGGTAATGCCACGGTACATAATTTGAGTGATGCTCTAGTTCGGTTATTAAAATTTCATCTCCTCTTCTAATGTTCTGTTGACCAAAAGTTGATGCGATTAGATTGATTGATTCAGTGGCATTTTTAGTAAAAATAATTTCGTCTTTTGAGTTGGCGTTAATAAAATTTTTAACACTCATTCTGGTTTCGTCAAATTTATTTGTAGCATTAACAGATAAGGAGTGAATACTTCTTCCTATATTAGAAAACTCATTTTTATAAAAACTTTCTAATCTATTAATAACGCTTATTGGTTTTTGTGATGAGTTAGAGCTATCTAAATAAACTAAAGGTTTTCCATTGATTTTTTTAGAAAAAATTGGAAATTGTGATTTTATATTTTCTATATTCATTTACACATTCACGTTGTTAATTCTTTTATTAAATAATTTTAAAATAAGAATTTTAATATTAGGTTCTGTTATAGTTTCAATAGCTTCATTTAAAAAACCTTCTACTATCATTTTATTTGCTTGATCTCTTGTTAGACCTCTAGCCATTAAATAAAATATAGAGTCTTCATCTATATTTCCTGTAGTGGAGCCATGGGAGCATTTTACGTCGTCTGCGTATATTTCTAGCTCTGGCTTAGAATTAAATTCAGAATTTTCAGATAAAATTAATGCTTTACTAAGTTGGTAACCGTTTGTTTTTTGTGCTCTTTTGTCGACATAAATTTTGCCTTGATAAGTTCCGCTACTTTTATCTAATAAAACACTTTTAATTAATTGTGAGCTTTTACAATTTTCATATTTATGATTTACATTAGTTTTTAACTCATGGTGTTGATCTCCATTTAAAAGCATAATTCCATTTACAAAACATGAGCTAAAGTTTTCTAACAAATTACAATGAATTTCATTTTTTATAAGATTGGGCCCTAGCGATAATAAGAAATTTTCATAAACACTGTTAGAATAGCTTTTTACATTAACAGAATTATAAATATAAGAATTATCTAAATTATCATTAATGCTAAATTTTTTAAATATAGCATTTTTTTTAATAGTATAGTTATGAATCGTATTATTGAAATATTTAATATTATTTTCACATCTATAAAAATCTACTAGACTTAAACTTGATTCTTTTCCTAGTAAAATAAAAATCTTGTTATTAATAATTTTGCTTTCTGCCGCTTTATCAAAAAAATTATAAATAACTAGTGGTTTACTGAATAAATAATTATCTTCTATTTCTAAAATAAAACCATCATTTGTTAACGCGTGGTTTAATGAAATTAAAGAATTTTGATCATCTTCAAAATAATCTTTAATTTTTTCAAAATCTTTTTTATTTTCAAATATAGCTTTTAAAGATTTGATTTTTATTTTTTTTTTATCTTCAAAAGCAAAATTTGCTTCGATGAAGTTGCCATTTAATAAAATTATTTTATTGTGATCAAAATTTTTTATTATCAATTTATCGTTATATGGTGAATTTTTATCATCTTTAAAAATTTGAAGATTTTCAAAATTGTTATTGATAATATTTTTAAGATCTGTGTATTTCCAATGTTCCTGTTTTTTTGTAGGAAATCCTTGAGTTTCAAATTTTTGAAAGCTTTTTTTTCTAATATTATCTAGTTCTTCAAAGCTTATATTTTTTTTTTGAAATTCTTCAAATTTTAAATTCATTTTATTGCTGACACACCTTCGTATCCATCTTTTTCTAATTCTAAAGCTAAATCACTACTTCCTGTTTTAACTATTTTTCCATTCACAAGCACATGAACAAAATCTGGTTTTATGTAGTCTAATAGTCGTTGATAGTGAGTAATAATCAAAAAAGATCTTCCATTATTTCTTAATGAGTTTACTCCCTCTGAAACTATTTTTAATGCATCTATGTCTAGTCCTGAGTCTGTTTCATCTAAAATTGCTAACTTTGGCTCTAATATTGTCATTTGCAAAATCTCATTTTTTTTCTTTTCACCACCAGAAAAACCTACGTTTAACTGTCTGCTTAGTATTTTTTCTTCAATTTTTAAATTTTTTGATTTTTCCTTAACTAATTTTAAAAAATCTAATGAATCTAGCTCCTTTAATCCCTTAAATTTAAGAGTAGCATTTAGAGAAGTCTTAAGAAAATTGTTTGTATTAACTCCTGGTATTTCTATTGGATATTGAAAAGCTAAAAATATTCCTTTTTGTGCTCTTTCTTCTATTGGTAACTCTAAAAGATTTTCATCTTCATACAAAACTTTTCCTTCAATTTCATAACCTTTTCTTCCAGCCAATACATTGGCTAATGTACTTTTTCCTGAACCATTTGGTCCCATAATAGCATGAACTTCTCCTTTATTAATTTTAAGATTAAAATTCTGCAATATTTTTTTTCCATCTATTGATGCGTTAAGATTTTTTATATCTAACATTAACCAACACTTCCTTCTAAGCTAATTCCAACTAGTTTTTGAGCTTCTACTGCAAATTCCATAGGTAATTGTTGAAGTACTTCTTTACAAAAACCATTAACAATTAAACTTACGGCTTCTTCTTGATTTAAACCTCTTTGATTGCAATAAAAAAGCTGCTCATCACTTATTTTAGAAGTTGTAGCTTCATGCTCAATATTTGCTGTAGAATTTTTATTTTCAATATATGGAATTGTATGGGCACCACATTTATTTCCCATTAACAATGAATCACACTGTGTATAATTTCGAGCGTTGGTAGCATTAGAACTAACTTTTACTAACCCTCTGTAAGTATTATCTGCAAATCCGGCAGATATTCCTTTAGAAATAATTTTACTTTTTGTATTTTTTCCTAGATGAATCATTTTGGTGCCTGTATCTGCTTTTTGATGGTTGTTAGTAATAGCGATAGAATAAAATTCACCAACTGAATTGTCTCCCTGTAAAATACAGCTTGGATATTTCCATGTGATGGCTGATCCTGTCTCTACTTGTGTCCATGAAATTTTTGAATTTTTTCCTCTGCACGCTCCTCTTTTTGTAACAAAATTATATATTCCACCTTTTCCATCTTTATCTCCCGGATACCAGTTTTGTACTGTAGAATATTTTATTTCAGCATTATCTAAAGCAACTAACTCAACGTTTGCAGCATGGAGTTGATTTTCATCACGCATAGGTGCTGTACACCCCTCTAAATAACTAACATAACTATCCTTGTCCGCAATAATTAAAGTTCTTTCAAACTGTCCAGTTTCAGATGCATTAATTCTAAAATATGTAGAAAGTTCCATTGGGCATCTTACTCCTTCAGGAATATAAACAAATGAACCATCAGTAAATACCGCTGAATTTAATGTTGCAAAATAATGGTCGGTAATTGGAATTACAGATCCTAAATATTTTTTAACTAATTCTGGGTGTTTTCGAATTGCTTCCGAAATTGGACAAAAAATTATTCCTTTTTTTGTTAATTCTTCTTTAAAAGTTGTTGCGACAGAAACAGAGTCAAAAACAGCATCAACAGCTACTCCGCTTAGCCTTTTTTGTTCTTGCAGAGGAATCCCTAATTTTTTATATGTTTCAATTAATTTAGGGTCTACTTCGCTAAGGCTTTTTGGTTTATTTGAAGAGCTTTTAGGTGCTGAATAATAATATAAATCTTGATAATTAATTTTTGGGTATTTTGGTTTTTGCCAATTGGGTTCTTTTAAGTTTTTTAATCTACTATAGGCTTTTAATCTCCAATCAAGCATCCATTTTGGTTCCTGCTTTATATTTGAGATAAATTTAATTACGTCTTCGTTAAGTCCCTTTGGAGCTCTAATGCTTTCAATGTCTGTGGTAAAGCCATATTTATATTCTTTTGAATTTTCTAATTCTTGTTGTTTCATGAGCTCAACTCTCTTTGCTTCTCTTTTTCAACTTTGAAAATTATATCTTTCAGGGTATTTTTTTCAAAAAAACTATTTATATGATTTTCCAAATCATCCCATAAGTTATGTGTAATACATTTTACTGATTTGCCAGTACATCCTTTTTTAGACTCTTTTTTGCATCCCACAGTTTTAACCGTTTCATCTACAGCTTTAATTATGTTTGATAATTTTATTTCTTCTGGTGGTTTGGATAATAAATAGCCACCAGTTGGTCCTCTTAGGCTGTGAACTAAATTATTTTTTTTTAACTTTAAAAAGATTTGCTCTAAAAAAGATATTGATATTCCTTGCCTTATAGATATTTCTGATAAACTTGTTGGCTGATTAGCGTTAATCTTAGCTAAATCTGCCATTGCCATTACAGCGTATCTACCTTTGCTAGTTAATTTCATATCAATTACCTTATATTTTACTCAATTTTTATTGATTCCTACTAAAATAGTCAAGTATAGAAATAAATAAAATTGCCGCGCTTTAAACATGCTATAAAGCTATTCTTTTTTTGAAACTAATTATCATTACTAAAAATTTTATGAAAAATGAAAACAAAGAAATTTTTATTCCAGGTCCTTGCGGTAGAATTCAAGCAAAATATATTAAGAGTAAACAGCAGGGAGCGCCGGTAGCTTTAGTGTTGCAGCCTCATCCGCAGTATGGGGGCACTATGAATAATAGAATAGTGTACGAAGCATATAACAGTTTTTATAGAAATGGATTTTCAGTAATTAGAATTAATTTTAGAGGTGTAGAAAAAAGTGATGGCATGTTTGACAATGGTCAGGGTGAATTATCAGACGCAGCAGCAGCGCTAGATTGGATAGAAAGAGACAATCCAGGCTATAGTCAATGTTGGGTTTCTGGGTTTTCATTTGGTTCTCTTATATGTATGCAATTAATAATGAGAAGACCTGAGGTAAATAAATTTATAGCTATTTCTCCTCAACCAAACGTGTATGATTTTACTTTTTTAGCTCCATGTCCAATTTCAGGTATTGTTGTTTATGGAAAAAATGATGAGTTAGTTTCCGAAGAGAGTATTCTAAATTTAAAAAAAAAATTAAATATGCAAAAAAATATAGAAGTGCAATTTAATTCAATTTTAAACGCCAATCATTTTTATAAAAATAAAGAAAAAGAATTATCAACGATTATTAGCAGCTATTTAAAAGATAAAATCACTATACTTTAATATTTAAAAATTCTACCACCCGAACAAGGTTTTTTTACTCCAGTAGTTGATGGATAAGAAATTGGTAATTTTAAATAAGATCTAACAGCCAAGTAAGCAAAAGCTTGCGACTCCACGAAATCTCCATCTATTCCATATTTGTCTATGGATTCGAAAGATATAGTTTTAAAATCATCTAACTGTTGATTAGCTACATGTTCATTCGAAGTTATAATTGCAGAATCTAACCACTCATCATAATTTTTTTCAACTTCTATTTTTTTATTTACATGCTCTGAGGCTTTAAGATAATTAAAACCTTTGTTTATTATAGCATCCATTAAATATTTATTTTTTCTACCTCCTCCACAAACTAGCCACTTTGTCAAACGTGGATGACCTATGCTATTAGAATATCTTATTCCTTTTGCAATAAGTGTAGCTGTAAAATCCGTTAACGTGGAAGCGCCATCTTTTAAAGAAAGCTCTTTAGCAAAAGATAGATCAAAATCTTTTGTATCTAAAGATCTATCATATGATACTTTGTTTAAATTTTTTAAAGCTTTATTTAAAATTAATTTATCTGTATTTCCTGATTTAGCAATTAAACCATCCTCATCATATTTTTTTTTTGTTTTTTTTCTAACCCATTCGTCAATTAAACAATTGCCTGGGCCAATATCATAAGCAGAAATTTGATTCGGCAATAGAAAGTCCATCGGGTTTTTTTTATCCATGGTTGTAGTAATATTTGAAATACCTCCTATGTTAAGAATGCTAATAGGAAATCCAATTTTGTAACTTTCATTAATTTTATTTGCCACTATATTATGAAAAATAGGAGTTAAAGGAGCGCCTTGACCTCCGTTTTTTAAATCATTTTGTCTAAAATCATAAATAACTGTTTTTTTTGTAAGTTTTGAAAGAAGTTTTCCATCACCTAATTGTTTTGAAATTTTTTCATTAGCATTATGAAAAATAGTTTGACCATGAAATCCTACCAGGTCGATGTTCTCTTTTGTCTTTCTAGCAAGCTTGTTGACTATTTCTGCATGAAATAAAGTTATATCTTTTTCAAGTATTGTTATTTCTTTTGAAAATTCTTTTAAATCTTCTTGATTTTTAATTTTATCTCTAATTTTAGTTAAATTGTTATAGATATTTTTAGGATATTCAAAATACTTATCTAGAATATCTCTATATTCGGTCTCACCGTCTGATTGAATAATTGATGCATCTACACCATCCATTGATGTACCGCTCATTAAACCTAAACTACAAAATGATTTGCTCATAAATTATATTTAATTTAAAAAGAATCTTGTATATTACAACTTAGAGAACTTAAAAATTCATGCAAGAAACATTTCTAAAAGAATTCCAAAATCGAGGTTATTTTAATCAATGCACAGATGAAATTGCTTTAAGCAATCTAATGTCTGAAGGTAAGGTAAAAGCTTATATTGGTTTCGATTGTACTGCCCCAAGCCTACATGTTGGAAGTTTAATGCAAATCATGTGTCTTCGCCTTTTACAAAAATATGGACACCAGCCAATAGTTTTACTTGGAGGTGGAACAACACTCATAGGAGATCCTTCTGGAAAAGAGGAAACCAGAAAAATTCTTGATAAAAAGGAAATCAATAAAAATATCAAGAGTATTGAAAATGTATTCAAAATTTTTTTAAAATCTAAAAATCCAAAAACTAAACCTATTTTTGTTAATAATTATTCTTGGTTGAGTAAATTAAATTATATTAATTTTTTAAGAGAAATCGGCAAACATTTCACGATAAATAAAATGTTAACCTTCGATAGTGTTAAATTACGATTACAAAGAGAGCAATCATTAAGCTACATGGAATTTAACTACATGATGCTTCAGTCCTATGATTTTTATGAACTTAACAAAAGACATAAATGCATCTTGCAAATTGGAGGCTCAGATCAGTGGGGTAATATTGTTAATGGAACAGATTTAATTAAAAGAAAAGAGAAAAAACAAACTTATGGATTAACTACACCACTAATAACCCTTGCGTCTGGAGCAAAAATGGGAAAAACAGAAAAAGGTGCAATTTGGCTAAATAAAAAAATGCTTTCTCCTTATGCTTACTGGCAGTTCTGGAGAAACACAGATGACAAAGATGTTATAAATTTTTTAAAACTTTTTACTGATTTAGATGTAGAAAAAATAAATAATTTTAAAAGTAGTAGAGATATTAATGAGTTAAAAATTCTTCTTGCTAATGAAGCTACTACAATGCTGCATGGTTCTAAAGCTGCCAACGATTCAGAAACTACAGCAAAAAAAACTTTTAAAGATAAATCCGCTGGAAAAGATTTACCAACAATAAAAGTAAAAAAGAACGAAATAACGAATGGAATAAATATATTAGATTTAGTTCTTCTTACAAAACTAGGCAGTTCAAAGGGAGAGATAAGAAGAATGATTAGAAATAATGGCCTTAGAATTAATAACGAAACTATAACAGATGAAAATAAAATACTTTATGAAGATAATTTTGAGCAAAATAGTTTCATGAAGGTATCACATGGAAAAAAACAACATGTTATCGTAAAAATTATTTAGCGTTTTCTTTCTTTTTTTTCATTTTTTCAACAGCTCTGACGATAAATCTAGGTGTTAAGGTTTTAATTGGATTTACGGTTGTTTTTATATCTTTCGGAGAACCTTTCATTTTAAAACTAACACCAACTACTCCTTCTCCAGTTTTTTTACCCACCAAAATATTACCAACCACAGGTATTGAGGCGATAATTGAATTTAACTTTGTTGCTGGCACTAATGTTCCTCGTAAACTTACTGTTTTTCCTTTATCAACATAGCCTTCTAATAATATTGATACTGCTGGTCCTATTGCTAAAGCGTCTTCTATATTCATAACGTTCGCCTTTGTATTTGATTTCATTTCAAAAGATTCAAATCTTATACCTTCCCCTCCTAAGGTATCAGCTATTCCCTGTAATGAAGCTAATGTTAACAATTTTGCTAACGCAGGGACTTTAGAAACTTTAAAGTCTGTAATTATTAAATTTGAGTTAGAAATTTCTTCAGAAATAATTGATTCATATTCAAGCTTACCTCCTTCAAATCCCTTAACAAAATCAAAATTTTTTACAAAAGGCCTCGCTCTATCAGAAATAATATGAAGAGTTTTTTTATCTTTATCTACTTGATATATTGACATCTCTAAAATTTCATTTTTAGAAAAGTTACCTTTTAAACTCAACTTATTATATGATCCTTTTTTAATAGTAGAAATCATTCCAAAATCAGTAATATCATCATTTGTTCCAGTAATAACTTTAGATAAACTGATTTTGATTTCACTATTAAATTTTTTGCTAAAAGTTTTTCTTTCATCTTTTTTATAAAGAGATTTTAGTAAAGATTGAGCATCAAAGGATTTTCCAGAAACAATTATGGTGTCATATTTTTTCACTTGAAAATCATTATTTTTAGAACCATTTTTAAAGGTTTTAATTTCCACATTCTTAAAATCATTAATTTCAAAATTTTTATTAAGCTTTAGCTTGCGTAAGTGTATTTTACTTTGATCGGATATAAAAGTTAGATTGTTTACGTGGTAATATTCATTTAATATGAAATCTAAATCAATATTTAAATCAGATTTTTCACCGCTATTTTTAATATAATTTAACTTAGAAATTTTAACTTTGGAATTTGTTAAGTCAATATTGCTGATAATATTAATATTTTTTTTATTATGGTCGTAAGTTCGTTTTATATTAAAAGTATCAAAATACTCTTTCAGTTTTAAAAATCCATTTAATTCAACTTTATTAATTAAATCTTTTTTAATAAATTTAATTTTTGAGTCTTTAATTATTATTTTATCACTATATTCTGGTAGGTATTTTTTAATAGCTTCACTTTTTTTAGGATATACTTCAGCATAAGGAATTTCTCCTTCAAGTGAATAAATCAAGTTATTAATAGTGTAGTTTTCTTTTAACTTAAAATTAATATTTGTTTTTAAATCAGCTTTACCATGAATATTTTTAAAGTTATTAACATCTAGCTTAAATAAAGAAGAAATTTTTTTGATTTGAGAAAAATTAAAGGACCCATTGGTTCTTAATAAACTTGCTACTTCCGTCTCATTATTATTATGTTTTAACTTAATTGTGCTATCAGATAATTCGATATTAAATACGCTGCCTTTTTCTATTGTAATATTAAAAAAATTAATACTATTCTCTTTAGTGTGGCTAATTTTAGTTGTTAAATTCTTTATATGAAAACTTTTTGGTAAATTTATGGAGGCACCTATTACTTTACCAGAAAACCTATAATTTTTTCCTATATCTCCATTTTTATCAAATGGAATAATAAATTCACCCTCCATTTTACCTTTGTTAAAAATTTCCCTAATTTTTTTATTGATAATTTTTGGGACAAATATATTGGTAATCTTAGTTAAATCTTTAATATCATTTTCAGCAAACGCAATTTCAACTCTTTTTAATAAAAAATTAGAACTTAAAAAAGATTTTAACGATAATAATAAATTTAGTTTAGATAAAATAATTTCATTTTTTCTAACTAAAATCTTTGGATTTTTTAATTTTATAATTAAATTAAAATCTGTAGGGCTAAGATATATTTTTGTTTTTTTAAATTCTAACTTTATATTTTGATTAACTTCATTAGCTTTTTTTTTAATTAAAATGTCAAACTTTTCAGTTTCTAAGCCAAAATAACTTAAATAAATTCCTAACGAAAATAAAATAATAAATACTAAGGTTAGTAATTTTAATAAAAATTTTATCATATAGAATTACTTTTTTTCCTTTGATTCGTAGAGAGCTGATTCTAAAAAACCATCAATTTCACCATCTAAAACACTTTCTGGATCTGTATTTTCTAAATTGTTTCTCAAATCTTTAACTAATTGATATGGCTGCAAAACATAAGATCTTATTTGGTGCCCCCAACCTATGTCTGTTTTTGACTTTGCTAAACTTTCTGATGCTTTATCTTTTTTTTGTATTTCGTAATTGTATAAACGAGCCTTGAGCATATTAAAGCAAGTTTCTTTATTTTTATGTTGTGATCTTTCATTTTGACATTGAACAACTATACTTGTTGGCAAATGTGTTATTCTTACAGCACTATCTGTTGTATTTACGGATTGACCTCCTTTGCCACTAGATTTGTAAGTATCAATACGTATATCTTTTTCTTGAATATCAATTTTAATACTATCATCAAGCACTGGATAAACCCAAATACTAGCAAAACTAGTGTGTCTTCTTGCACCTGAATCAAAGGGAGAAATTCTAACCAATCTATGAACTCCTGATTCAGATTTTAACCAACCGTACATATAAGGTCCTGTAATTTTTATTGTGCTTGATTTTATTCCTGCTCCATCAGCTTTGTGCTCATTAATAATTTCAAATCTTCCATTTTTTTTTTCTGCCCATTTAAAATACATTCTTCTTAGCATTTGAGCCCAATCTTGGCTTTCGGCACCACCAGCTCCAGCATGTATTTCAAGGTAGGTGTCTAGATAATCATTTTCTCCAGATAGAAAACAGTGAACCTCAGTTTCTTTTATTTTTTTATTTAATGAGGTTATTTTTTTTTCACAATCTTTTACTACATCTAAATCATTTTCTTTTAAAGCTAAGCTTAAAAGTCCTTCTAAATCATCTAGCTCGTTAGTAGTTAAGTTAAAATTATTTAATATATTTTCTAAAAATTTTTTCTCTTTAAGAATTTTTTGTGCTTTAGATTTATCATTCCAAAAATTATTTTCAAGAACTAATTTTTCAAATTTTTTAATTTTATCTTCAACTTTATTTTTATCAAAGATACCTCCTCACATTGCCTGATATTTTTTTAATTTTTGTAATATTATTTTTTAAATCATCCATAGTTAGTAAAATTTGAATATTAAATTTTCATCTTTAGAATCATAATTTTTTTTATTATCTTTATTATACACTTTTCTAAGATCAACTATAAATTTATCACTTGGTTTAAAAGACTCATATATAACGTTTTTTGTTTCTTTATTTGCAGGTAGGCCAGTTTCTGAGTCAACCATTACTAAATTTATACTTTTTGGTATTTTAAACGGAATTGCTTCTCTTTTTTTTACAACATTTTTTACAAAATTTTTAAAAATTGGTAATGCTGCTTTTGCTCCAGTTTCGTATTTACCTAAGGTTTTTGGTTCATCAAAACCAACATATACACCGATTACAAGTCTTGAGGTAAATCCTAAAAACCATGCATCCATATTTTTGTTTGTTGTTCCAGTTTTTCCAGCTAAGATTAAATTTAAGTTTTTAAGTTTTCTTCCTGTACCTCTAGACACAACTCCCTCCATCATTGATGTTATTTGATAGGCAGTTTCAGAAGAAATTATTTGTTCTTTGTTATTTGAAATTTTGGGAATTTCATTTTTTAGGTAAGATATTTCTTCACAGCCAATACATTTTCTTTTATCTGAGTTATAAATTGTTTTGCCTCTTCTGTCTTGAATTCTATCAATAAAAATTGGATTTACTTTTTTTCCACCATTTACAAATGTACAATAAGCATTAGTGAGTTGGATTAAAGTTGTTTCGGCAGAGCCAAGTGAAACTGATAAAAGTTCTGGTATATCCTCATATATTCCAAATTTTTTTGTAATGCTTGAGATTTTTTCAAATCCTACTTTTTTTGCTACTCTAACAGTCATCAAATTTCTAGATTTTTCTATTCCTGTTCTTAAAGTTGAGGGTCCATAGAACTTTTTTCCATAGTTTTCTGGCTTCCATGTTTTTAAACCCACTCCTTGGTCCATCACAAATGGGGCATCCAAAATTAATGTAGATGGTGTAAATCCACTTTCAAGAGCAGCAGCGTATACAAATGGTTTAAAAGCCGATCCTGGTTGTCTCTTAGCTTGAGTAGCTCTGTTAAATTCACTTAATTTGAAACTAAAACCACCAGCCATCGCTAATACTTTTCCTGTATAAGGATCCATAACTACAATTGCACCATTAATTTTAGGTAATTGTTTTAGGTTCCATTTATTTTTTTTTATTTTTTTAACGTAAATAATATCATTAACATTTAAAATATCTTCAAAGCTTTTTTTTCTTGTCCACGCAACATTTGTGAAATTAATAAAACCTATTTCTTTATTTTGTAATTCAATTTTTGAAATTAATTTATTAACCTCAATCACTTTAGCTAACTTCCAGTCCAAACTTCTGTCGGGAATATATTCTTGAATATTTTTTTCCCAATCCTTTTTTTTTAAATTAATAATAGCTCCTCTCCATCCATGTCTGGTGTCATATTCTTCTAGTCCTTTTCTTAAAGCCTTTAAAGCTTCAACTTGATAACTTGAATTTAAAGGTGTTTTAATTGACAGACCTCCTTTGTATAAATTATCATAACCATACATATCATTTACTATCCTTCTAACTTCTTCAGAATAAAAATTTGCTTCCTCAAGCAACTTTATTTTTCTTTTTTTTGTTATTATTTTTTTACTTTTTAACTTTTCGTAATCTTCTTTGTTGATATATAAATTTTCATAAAGATTTTTCAAAACTAAATCTCTTCTTATTTTTGCTTTTTTAATTGATTTGTAGGGATTGTAATTACTTGGTGCTTTTGGAAGAGCAGCTAGTAATGCTGCTTCTTCTAAGTTTAGTTCGCTTACTGCTTTATCAAAATACTCTAAGCTTGCTGCGGCTATGCCATACGTTCCTTGACCTAAATATATTTGGTTTAAGTATAATTCCATAATTCTTTCTTTTGAGTAAGCTCTCTCAATTCTAAAAGCTAAAATCGCTTCTTTAATTTTTCTTTTTACTGAAACTTCACTTGTTAGTAAAAAATTTTTTGCAACCTGCTGTGTTATTGTTGATGCTCCTTCTAACCTTTTCTCTGAGAAAAAGTTTTTTAAATTTTTAATTACAGCTCTAGTAACGCTTTTTACGTCTATCCCTGGGTGTGAAAAAAAATTTTTATCTTCAGCCGATAAAAAAGAATTAATAACTTTTTTTGGGATTGATTCGTAAGGAATAAATAATCTTTTTTGTAGAGCATATTCTGCTATTAGTTGTCCTTCGCCTGAGTGCACTCTACTTGAAACTGGTGGTTTATAATTAGCTAGTATCTTGTAATCAGGTAAATCGGATGAAAAATACCATAAAGTGGAAAATAAAAATAAAGCTCCTAAAGTAATTACTAAAATTGCCAAATTTGTTATTTTTTTAAAAAAATTGAACACTTTTTGTAGAAATGATTAGATTCTGGCTTTCTTAGGGCAATTTGTATTTTTTATACAATTTGCAAGAGATAATTGCATATATTTCTTTAAATAATTAATATATAAATATCTAATAATTACTAACAAAATTCAAAATTATGATCATAACAAACACCATAAATAGGAATAAAACTTCATGGAAAAAAATTTGTACATTGATGCTTCGCATCCAGATGAAACTAGAGTCGTGCTTAAATCAGAAAATCATATTGAAGAGTATGAGTATGAAAACAAAAATAAATTATTTTTAAAAAATAATATATATTTAGGCAAAGTAAGTAGAGTAGAACCATCTTTACAAGCAGCTTTTATAAATTATGGAAAGCAAAAACATGGTTTCCTAGCATTTAATGACATTCAGTCAGATTATTATCAAATACCACACGTAGACAAAGAAAAACTTCAAAAAGAAGAAGAAAATTTAAGACTTGAATTAAAAGAGAAAAGTAAAGATGTTGAAAAAACTCAAAATGAATCATCTGATTTTGGCTCCCAAAATGAAAACAATGAGTCGAACAATATAAGCGTTGAAAAACCTAGAGAAAATAATTCTTCATTAGATAAAAGCAATAATCAATTTAACGATTTGAAAAAAAGATACGGAATAAAAAGATATAAAATTCAAGAAGTTATCAAGCCAGACCAAATAGTTTTAATTCAAATTTTAAAAGATGAAAGAGGGCAAAAAGGTGCCGCTTTAACAACCTTTATATCATTGGCTGGGAAATATAGCGTTTTGATGCCTAACACTCCTAAAGGCGGTGGAATTTCACGAAAAATTGTAAATTCGGATGATAGAAGAAAAATTAGAAAAATTCTTCAAGAAATAAAGATTCCAGAAAAAATGGGTTTAATAGTTAGAACGGCTGGATTAAATAAAACAAAAAATGAACTAGATAATGATATTAAAAATATCGTTTCTGTCTGGGAGGAAATAAAAACTAAAGCTGTAAAATCTATCGCTCCTTCTTTAGTTTATGAAGAGGGAGATATAATAAAAAGAGCTCTTAGAGATATATTTGATAGCGAAACAAATAATGTAATCGTTGATGGAAATGAAGGGTATCAAAAGACAAAAAATTTTATGAAGTTGCTGATGCCTGAGAATTTAAAAAAAATTAAAAAATATAGAGGCAAAGTTCCTTTATTTCATAGCGCTGAAATTGAAAAAAATTTAAATGGAATTTTTGAACCTACAGTAAAGTTAACATCAGGAGGTTATATTGTTATTAATCCTACTGAAGCTTTAGTTTCAATTGATATTAACTCCGGACAATCAATAAAAGAATCTAATATTGAAAAAACTGCATTAAATACCAATCTTGAAGCAGCTGAAGAAATATCAAGACAAATTAAAATAAGAGATCTATCTGGGTTAATAGTAATAGATTTTATTGATATGATGAATTTTTATAACAGAAGACTTGTTGAAAAGAAATTAAGAGAAAAATTGAAAGATGATAGAGCCAGAAGTCAATTTGGAAGAATAAGTACTTTTGGTTTATTAGAAATGACTAGACAAAGACTGAGAGAGAGTTCTGTTAAATGGAATATGGTTTTGTCGCTTGATTCTTTTGCATTAAAAATTGTTAAAAAAGCTGAAGAATTAGCTTTTTCAAACAAAGCTAAAATAATAAATGTAAGTATTCCTGAAAAAGTAAAAGTTTTTATTGAAAAAAATTTAGTAAAAGAAATTAATCACTTTAAAAATAAATATAAACTCGAATTTAACTTAATTTCAGACAAAAATTTGATATTACCTGAATATAAAATTGACTTGCTTAATAAAAATAAAAAAATTATTAAAAAAGTTGAAAATATTGAAAAAATTGAATCAAGTTTTATCAAACAAGATTTTAAAAGAAATAACTTTAAAAACAAAAAATTTGTTAAAAAGTTCAATAAGAGAAATGACTTTCATAAAAAATATAAACCTAAACCAAAAATAGCTAGTAACACTTCTCAAGAAAAAAAATTAGTTAACAAAATTAGTTAAATTTAATCTCTTTTTGGCGAAGAAGGACTTCCGTATTTTCTTTTTTTCATACGTTCTGCTTTAAATGATTTTCTTCCAGCTATAACTGCATACTTCATAGATTCAGCCATTAAAATTGGATTTTTTGCTTCTGCAATAGCCGTGTTAACAAGAACTGCATCACATCCTAATTCCATAGCTATAGTTGCATCAGATGCCGTGCCGACTCCTGCGTCCACTATAACTGGTACACTTGATTGTTCTTTAATTAAACTTATGTTTGTTTTATTTTGTATACCTAGCCCAGAGCCTATCGGAGCAGCTAAAGGCATAATTGCACAAGCTCCAACTTCTTCTAGTTTTCTTGATAGTATTGGATCATCCGTGCAATAGACCATTACCTCAAAGCCTTCTTTAACTAAAATTTCTGTTGATTTTATTGTTTCTATCATATTTGGATAAAGAGTTTTTTTATCACCCAACACTTCTAACTTTACTAGTTTCCAACCACCTATCTCTCGTGCTAATCTAAGTGTTCGGAGTGCTTCTTCTGTTGTGTAGCAACCAGCTGTATTAGGAAGATATGTAATAGATTTTGGGTTAAGATAATCCATTAATAAAGGTTCGTCTTTATTTAATATATTCACTCTACGGACTGCTACAGTAACTATATCAGCTCCAGAAGCTTTAACAGCGTTAGCTGTTTCTTCAAAGCTTTTGTACTTCCCTGTCCCAACAATTAATCGAGATTTAAAATTTTTATTAGCAATTGTAAATATATCTTCCACGAAGCTTAACCTCCACCAATAAAATGAACTATTTCAACTTTATCATCTTTGTTTAAAATTAATTTTAAGTATTTACTTTTTTCTACAATTTTACCATTCACTTCTATAGCAACTTTCTTTTTTTCAATTTTAAGGCTATTTAATAGTTCATTTAAATTAGTTCCGACATTTATTTGGTGTCTTTTCCCATTTAATTGTATTTTTGCCACATTTAAGTTATTCATTTGAATTATTTTAACTTATTTAAATGACAAAAAAAATACTAATAATAAATGGACCTAATTTAAATCTACTTGGCCAAAGAGAAGAATCAAAGTATGGAAATGCCACTCTTGAAGATTTAAAAAAAAATTGTGAGTTGCACGCAAAATCTATCAATTTAAATATTGAATTCTTTCAATCCAATATAGAAGGTGAGATTGTAACAGCAATACAAAAAGCAAAGGGTATTTTTGACGCTATAATTATTAATGCAGCTGGTTATACACACACATCAGTAGCCATTTTAGATGCTCTTTTAGCAGTTAAACTAACTACTATTGAAGTACACATAACAAATATTTACAATCGTGAAGATTTTAGAAAAAACTCTTTGATTAGCAAAGCAGCTAAAGGAATTATTTGTGGATTTGGTATAAAAGGATATATTATGGCATTAGACTCGGTGAAAGAAACTCTTAAAGATGAAAATTAATAAAAAAATTATTGAAGAACTTGTAGGGTACTTAAAAGAATTTAATCTTAGCGAGATAGATTATACTGAAGGATCTTCTCGAGTAAAAGTTTCAAGATCAATAAACAACTCAAATATTATAGACAGCGAAAATAAAATTATTAAATCAAAAATAGCAGACGTTGATGAGTCTGGCTCAAAAATAACATCTCCAATAGTAGGAACAGCTTATTTAGCTGCAGAACCAGGTGGGAAAAAATTTATTGATATAAATCAAAAAATTAAAAAAGGACAAACCATTATGATTGTCGAGGCAATGAAAACAATGAACCACGTACCTTCAACTCAAGACGGTGTTGTTAGTAAAATCCTAGTTAAAGATGGTGAACCAGTTGAATTTGGTCAAACACTTATCTTGCTAAAATAAATAATAATGTTTAAAAAAATCTTAGTCGCTAACCGTGGTGAAATAGCAGTACGAATTATAAGAGCCTGTAAAGAATGGGGAATTTCTACTGTAGCTGTTCATTCTGATGTTGATAAGGATTCTATGCACGTTAGATTAGCTGACGAAAGTATTTGCATTGGTTCACATCAACCACAAAATAGTTATTTAAATATTTCTGCATTAATGTCTGCTGTAGATGTTACGGGAGCAGAAGCTATTCATCCAGGATATGGTTTTTTATCTGAGAATGCACATTTTGCTGAAATTGTTACAAAACATGGAGTAAAATTTATTGGACCAAGCTCAGAACTAATTAAAAAAATGGGTGATAAAGTTGAGGCAAAAAAAATTGCAAAAGAAAATGGCTTACCCATTATAGAAGGATCTGATGGTGAGGTGATTTCCATAAGTGATGCTAAAAAAGTTTGTGATAAAATTGGTTACCCAGTTTTAATTAAAGCCGCTGGAGGAGGAGGAGGCAAAGGTATGAAAATTGTAACTAAATATGAAGAACTAAATGATTTGTTTTCTATGGCAAAACTAGAAGCCAAAAAGTATTTTAATAATGATAAATTATATATCGAAAAATATTTTAAAAACCCTAGACATATTGAGGTGCAAGTGTTGTCAGGGAAAAATAGAACTGTTCATTTGAATGAAAGAGATTGTTCAGTTCAAAGAAACCATCAAAAATTGATTGAAGAAACGCCAAGCCCTATTATTGATGAAAAAATTAGATCAGATTTATTAAATAAAACAGTAAAAATGGTAGAAAAAATTGGTTACGAAGGCGCTGGTACAGTTGAATATATTTATGAAAATGGAAAGTTTTATTTTCTTGAAATGAATACAAGAGTTCAGGTGGAGCATCCAGTAACTGAGATGGCCACAGGAATAGATATTGTCAAAGAGCAAATTTGGATAGCTAATAAAGGAGACACGGCTTTAACTCAGGAAGATATAAAACCTAGAGGTCACGTAATTGAATGTAGAATAAACGCTGAAGATCCAAGTAAAAACTTCCAACCCTCTCCAGGTATAATTAAAGTCTGTCATCAACCGTCTGGATTTAGAACTCGAGTAGATGGGGCAATATTCCAAGGGTGTAAAATTACTCCATTTTATGACAGTTTAATTTGTAAATTGATATGTCAGGGAAGAAATAGAACGGAAGCTATACAAAGAATGCTTAGAGCTTTGGATGAATTTGTTATTGAAGGGATTACCACGACAATAGATCTTCATAAAAAAATACTAAAAAATAGTAAATTCATTAACTCAGATTTTGATGTAAATTGGTTATCTAAAGAATCTTTTTATTAAACATTATCACAACTAGTAATCCATAAATCATAAATAGGATGGTCTATTGATCGAAGTGTAGGGCTAGATGCAAAAGTCCAACCATTGAATAAAAAAACTTGATTATTATCATTGCTGGATAAATCTTTAACCTGTAAGTAAGCTACTGTATCAAAAACATCAGCATTTTCTGATATCTCGCATTTTAAAACCTTAATTTCCAGAGAGCCAAAATTTTTTTTTTCTCCAACTTCAACTGTAAAAGATGAAGTTTTAGCAGTAATCTTATCTAAAGCGGTTAAGTTTGTATAAACCTTTCCTTTTTTAAGTAGTTTCTTTTTATAACTATTATTATCATTATCGTTATCATTATCATCGTTAACAGTAGGATTTTTATTTTCTATTTTTTCCAACTCATCTTTTTCTTCTTCAAACGTAGGTGATAACTCTTCTAAATTTATTAAAGGAATAGTTTGAATTTTATTTTCGGCAAAAAGAACGAGAGGATTATTAAAGGTTAAAATTAAAATTAAAAAAAATAATTTATTTATTCCAAATTTCATATTTTCTACTTTTTTTTTTCGAATCAGATAGTAGTGACCCCTCGGGTTTATAAGCTTTGGAAGTCCCTGTTAAATTTTCTTCATATTTTTTTTGCCAATTAAATTTAGCCAAGTTATCAATGGGTTTATTTTTTACCATATAATGTATCCACATATGCCATTCGGGTGGTATTTTTGATGATTCGACTCTTTTCCTATAAATTACCCACCTTGTATTTTTTTTGTTTGAATAATATTTGTTGCCAAATTCGTCTTGTCCAATTAATTTTCCATTAAATAATGTATACAACCAAGTCCCAAGTGTTTGTCTGTGCCACCAAATAAATATTTGTTTAAAAAAATCTATCATAAATATCTTTTATTATTTTATTTACCTATAAGTCATTTTTAAAAAAGTACACAATCAAAAATTGTAAATAATTTGTTAGACTTAAAGAGTATATAGTATATATCATAAATTAGTACACTTTATAAATATATAAAAATAATTCTGGAGATTTAAATTATGCCTAACTATTTAGTAGAAACATTTTATACCTGCTCATTTAAAGTAATTCATAAACTTGATGAGTTAAACGAAAAAAAACTATCAGAAATTGAAAAACGTAATGATGGGAAGGTTGAAATAATTGAGGTTAAGTTAAATAACAGAAAAACTAAACAATTAGATAAACGTGGTTCAAGTAATATTATAGAAAAAAAACAAAATAAAGATTTTTTAAATGTTGCTAATTTAGTTAATGAAAAAATTAATGCAGAAGCAGAAGAGACTAAAAACACTAATGACTTTACTGTCGATAATTTTAACAATAAAAAATTGATTAAAAAAAATAACGATAGATCAAAAATGCCTGATAGAAGAAAGGGCTATATTCAAAAAGTTACGATTGCAGATCATAAAATTTACTTACATACTGGAGAGTACAATGATGGAAAAGTTGGTGAGATTTTCATCGATATGAATAAAGAAGGAGAGTTAGTTAAATCTCTAATGAATAATTTTGCAATAGCTATATCTTTAGGTTTGCAATATGGGGTGCCACTTGAAGAGTTTGTTGATGCATTTATTGAAACAAAATTTGAACCATCTGGTGAAATTAAGGGCAATGATAGAATTTTAAATGCCTCTTCAATATTGGATTATATCTTTAGGGAACTCGCAATATCGTATCTAGATAGAGAAGATCTAGCTCATACGCCTTTAATTAGTAATACAAAAACTGATAGAGTTATAAATGGAAATGAAGATGATGCATTTGTTAACTTGGTAAAAGACATAACTAGTAAAGGTTTTTTAAGAAGTAATTATAAAGAGAAACTTGTAGATCTAAGCAACGTAAGAATTAACTTAAAAAGTAAAAAGTAGATATTATTTCTTTTTATCTAAAACCTTAATATTTAATTCTTTTAATTGATCTGAATTAACCTCGGAAGGTGCTTTCATCATTAAATCTTGAGCGTTTTGGTTCATTGGAAACATGGTTACTTCTCTAATATTTTTTTCGTCCGCCAACAACATAACAATCCTATCTATGCCGGGGGCTATGCCTCCGTGTGGTGGGGCTCCATAACTAAGTGCATTAATCATACCACTAAATTTTTCATCAACATGTTTTTTATCATAACCAGCAATTGAAAATAACTTATACATTAATTCTGGTATATGATTTCTAATTGCTCCTGAGGATAACTCTATTCCATTACAAACTATGTCATATTGATATGCGTTAATATTTAATGGCTTAGTAAAATCAATTTTTTTTAAGTCTCCTTGTGGCATAGAAAAAGGATTGTGACTAAACTTAATTTTTTTTGTAACTTCATCTTTTTCAAACATTGGATAGTCGACTATCCAACAAAAGGCAAATTCATCATTGTTAATAAGCTTTAACTCTTGTCCTATTTTGTCCCTTGCCAAAGCTGTAATTCTTTGCACTTCATTTATTTTGCTACAAGCTAAAAAAACACTGTCACCAATTGATGCTGAGGTAATTTTCATAATTTCTTTTAAAGAATCTTCTGAAAATAATTTTCCAATTGGTCCTTTTGCAGAAATGTTTTTATTTTTTTCAAAAGTAAAATAAGCAAGGCCAGAAGCTCCTTCTTCTTTAGCCCATTTGTCAATACCATCAAAAAAACTTCTAGGTTTGTCTTTGGTATTTTTCGTTACAATTGCCCTTACTTTAGATCCAGATTTTACTAAACTATTAAATATTTCAAATTTTACGTCTCCTCTTTTAAAAATTTCTGTTAAATCTGAAATTATTAAAGGATTTCTCAAATCAGGCTTGTCACTTCCAAACTTTATCATTGATTCTTGGTAAGAAATTTTTGGAAACTTTTCATATTTCAATTTTTTTTTCGAAAATTTTTTAAATAAACTTATCATTAATTTTTCCACAACATCAAATACATCTTCTTGTTCAACAAAAGACATTTCTAAATCAAGTTGATAAAACTCACCTGGGCTTCTGTCAGCGCGTGCATCTTCATCTCTAAAACATGGCGCTATCTGAAAATATTTATCAAATCCAGCAACCATTATTAATTGTTTAAACTGTTGTGGAGCCTGAGGAAGAGCATAAAACTTTCCATGGTTTAACCTACTTGGAACTAAAAAATCTCTAGCCCCTTCTGGACTTGAGGATGTTAAAATTGGAGTTTGAAACTCTAAAAAACTTAATTTTAACATTTCTGATCTTATGAAAGCAATTACTTTGGATCTTAAAATAATATTGTCGTGAATTTTTTTTCTTCTTAAATCTAAAAATCTATATTTTAATCTTATATCTTCAGCATATTCTTGGTCGCTAAAAACAGGCATTGGCAACTCCTTACAATGCCCAAGAATCTCAAATGATAATATTTTAACTTCAATTTTTCCTGTATTTAATTCAGCATTTATAGTTTCTTCGATACGCTCAACCACAGTTCCCTCAACTCTAACAACCGTTTCTAATTGTAATTTTTCCAATTCTTTAAAATGTTTATTAGTGTTATCTATAACGCATTGCGTTAACCCGAAATTATCTCTTAAATCAACAAATAAAAGGTTTCCATGATCTCTTTTTTTATTAATCCATCCTGATAAAATAATTTTTTCATTTTTATTTTTTAATTTTAATTCGTCACATGTATGTGTTCTATATTTGTTTAGTTTCATTTTTTTAAAATTATAACATTTTTAATACTTCTTTAATTAACTTAATGCTAAATGGATTTCCTTTCTTTAACGAATATTTGTCTAAAGTTAAAATAAACTGAGATATTTTTTCATAAGATCTATCAATTCTTTTTATAATATAGTCAATATGTTTTTTTTCAATTTTAATCTGTTTATCAGAAAAGTTTTTTGCAAGTATAACGCTTATCAAATCGTCACTTGGCAATTTTATGCCTATGGTAATCGTGCTTAAAACTCTAGACTTTAGATCGGGTAATTTAAATTTATACTCATGTATAGATTTTTCTGATGTAATTAAAAAATATTTATTGTCTTGTAGGGCTATATTCCACAAAGAAAATAACAAAGTTTCATTTATTTTATTATCTATATCTTCAATTATTAAAGCTTCTTTTGTTTTAAATGTTGAGATTATACTTTCATTAACGTTTTTGGCGTGAATTGTTAAGGTCGTTGTTTTGCTTTTTAAAATTGATGTAAGGTGCGTTTTCCCTGACCCTAATGGACCATATATATTAACTATCCTTTTTATCCATTGGGGCCAACTGTTTACATAATCGTACGCTTCATGGTTGCTTGGTGACACATAAAAATCTTCGTTTAAGTAAGCTTCGTTAGAAGGAAATTTTAAAATTAGTTGATCTGTCATTTTTTTGAAATAACCCAGTACCCTAAATCATTTTTTAATTTGTAATTAAATTTTAATAACTCTAATTTTAATAACCTTGGATTTCCATAATAATTAATTTCAAAAATGGAGTTGGTAGAATCAAACTCCAAAAGAGAAAATTTGTCTATGATATCAATTTTAAAAAGTGTTTTTTTTAAATTATCTAAACTTGAAAGTTTACTATGCTTGTAATTTATCTTTATTAAAAGTGGTACAGAAACATTTAAAACATTTTCTTCTTTCCAAATATCATTAATGTTTCTTTTTAAATCTTTTAATATAAAAACTAGTTTTTTTTTATTATTAATGTCATTTAACTTATAAGAAAAATTTTTAGTTTTCATACTATTATTAAAATTAGCTTTTACGTACATATCTAATTTACCGTTTTTATAATCCATGAAAGTAAAAATAAAATTTTCTACATTATACTTGTTAACAAAGTCATCTATCTTCAAATCTTCAATTTTATTTTTATTTTCCTTAATTTTTTTAATGTCATCTAAATCATCTATTGGAAGTATAAAATTTATAAGTTCGTTTTCAATTTTGTTATTATTCCATTCATTATAAAAATAATTTTCACTTAAGTTTTGCACCTCATTATTTACAAATAATAATGGATAAAAAAGTGCTGAAATATTTTTAGGTTGAATAAAAGATATATTTTTTTTACTTAAAAATTTTTTAATTTTTTTTTGATTAAAAGATATTTTAAATGTAGCGCTATACTTTTTTCCTCTAAAAGATTCGTCTAAAATTTGAAAACTATCAACTAAACTTTTAATTGCACTTAAATTTGTATTTTTAACTTTGATTAGATCTTTAGTTAATAAAATTTTTGATATCATTATTTCAAATGAATTTATAAATGCTTGATTTATATATTTATCACGTGAATAATTTATATTTTTTTCCCCTTCGATCTTGACGTCTTCTACCGTAAATACGTTATCTTTAGAAATTGATTCAGTTACTGAAAGCAATAAATATAGAGTTGCTGTTAAAATAATAAATATATATTCTCTTTTTTTAACTATAATATAATTAAACATTTAAATACTTTTTGTGAAAAAAAATCATAATACTTACAAAAAAAGCGGTGTTAATATGGCACTCGCTAATAAATTAGTAAATTATATCTCTAAAGTATCAAGAAAAACCTACAAAAGTAATACAGAGCATAAATCCTTTAAAAATATAGGGAGTTTTGGATCTATTTTTGATTTATCAAAACTAAAACTAAAAAACCCAATTATTGTTTCTTCAACTGATGGTGTTGGCACTAAAATTGAAATGGCTAATCATTTAAAAAAATACGGAACAATTGGAGTAGATTTGGTTGCAATGTGTGTTAATGATTTAATTGTCCAGGGAGCAAAACCTATTTTTTTTTTAGACTATATTGCTATAAAAAAATTAAATTATTTTAAAGTTAAAAAAGTTTTAGACGGAATTGTTAATGGTTGTAAAGTTTCCGGGTGTGCATTGATTGGTGGAGAAACTGCTGAAATGCCAAGAACTTATGCCAATAACAAATTTGATTTGGCGGGATTTGCCGTGGGTGTTGTTGAAAAAAAATCTTTGTTAACCAAAAAAAAAATTAAAAATGGTGACATCGTTTTAGCCGTTCCCTCTTCTGGGATTCATGCTAATGGATTTTCATTAGTTCATCATATAATTACAAAAAAAAAAATTAATTTAAACTCTGCTAAATTTGGAAATTTAAATATTAAAAATGAATTAATTAAACCAACTAAAATTTACGTTCAGGAAATAATAAATGTTATAGAAAAAAAACTTATAAATGGATGCGCTAATATTACTGGAGGTGGTTTAATAAATAATTCTATTAGAGTTATTCCTAACAAACTTTGTATTAATTTTAATTTAAGCAGAATTAAAGTTTTAGACATTTTTAAATGGATTAAGAGTAAAAATGTTAGTGATTCTGAAATGCTTAATACTTTTAATTGTGGAGTAGGTTTTTGCATTATAGCTAATAAAAAAAATATTAATAAAATAAAAAAATGTTTTTCTAAAGAATATGAACCTTATGAAATCGGTTTTATTTCTAAAAATAAAAAAAATTTTACAATTACAGGGCAGCTGGAGTGGTAAAGAAGATAGCTTCTTGCGTATTTATATCTGGAAATGGAACAAATTTACACTCCATCATTAAAAGTTCTAGAGACTATAATTTTCCAATATCTATAAAATTAATAATTTCAAGCAATAGCAAAGCAAAAGGTCTTAATTACGCTAAAAAATTTAATATTCCTTATAAGTATTTTAGTACTAAAAATAAAAAAAAATTTGAAAGAAGCTGCTTAATTGAGCTTAAAAAAAGAAAAATTAAATTTATATGTTTGGCTGGGTTTTTAAATATATTATCTAAAAATTTTATAACTGATTTTAAATATAAGATTGTAAACGTACATCCATCTCTTCTTCCAAAGTTTAAAGGATTAAATACTTTTAAAAAAGTTCTTAAAAGTAAAGAGATATATGCTGGCAGCACTGTACATTTTGTTTCGGAAAAATTAGATTCTGGTGAAATTATATTGCAAAAGAAAATTTTAATGGAAAAAAATGAAACAGAAGCATCTTTGGAAAGAAAAGTTTTAAAGGAAGAACATAAGCTTTATTCTGAAGCTATTAGATTAATTTTTAAATAACTATTTATTAAAAAAAAAATTTATTTCTATTTTTGCATTCTCTGCGCTATCTGAACCATGAACAGAATTTTTATCTATTGATATTCCATACATTTTTCTCAAAGTTCCTTCTTCAGCTTTTAACGGATCTGTGGCGCCCATTAACTCTCTATTTTTTGCTATGGCATTGTCTCCCTGTAGAATCATAACTACAATCGGACCAGATGCTAGATAGTTACATAAATCATTGTAAAACGGTTTGGTTTGATGAACTTTATAAAATTCTAAAGCTTCTTCTTTTGTAATTTTAACTTTTTTAGCATTGATAATATTTAATTTACTATCCTCAAAAAAAGATTTTATTTTGGCATCAAGATTTCTTTCTACCGCGTCAGGCTTAATAATTGATAATGTTTGTTCCATAATATTTTATTCGTAATATTCTTTTATTAAATTATTTAGTAGTCTTACTCCGAAACCAGTAGCTCCTCCAGGATTTAAATTAGCAGCTTTTTTCGAAAAAGCCATTCCAGCAATATCTAAATGAGCCCAAGGGGTTTTGTTTATTATAAATCTTTGTAAAAATTGAGCTGCGGTAATCGACCCTGCTCCTCCTGCATAATTAATATTCTGAACATCTGCTATTGGAGAGTTCATTAGTTTATCATAATTTTTATGTAATGGCAGTCTCCAAACTTTTTCATTAACATTTTCACTAGCTTTAAATATTTTTTTAGACAATTCATCATTATTAGAAAACAAACCCGCATACTCTTCTCCTAAAGCCATTATGATAGCTCCTGTCAATGTAGCTAAATCAATAATAAATCTTGGTTTAAACTTTTCTTCTGTATAAGTTAGAGCGTCAGCTAAGACAAGTCTGCCTTCCGCATCAGTATTAAGAATTTCAATTGTTTTTCCGGAATAGGATTTAACTATGTCTCCAGGTCTTTGAGCATTACCATCTGGCATATTTTCTACTAAACCTACAACGCCAACAGCATTAACTTTTGCTTTTCTAAGAGCAAGACTCTTCATTAAACCTACAACTACAGCTGACCCCCCCATGTCATATTTCATCTCCTCCATAAATCTTGCTGGTTTTAAAGAAATTCCACCAGTGTCAAAACAAACACCTTTACCTACAAAGGCAAGAGGTTTTCCGAAATTACTTTTTGCACCATTCCATTTTATAATTGCTAAAAAAGTTTCATTTTCACTTCCTTGACCAACTCCTAACAATGAATTCATGCCTAACTTCTTTAATTTTGCTTCATTTAAAATTTCAACTTTGAGCCCAAGTTTAGAAAGTTTTTTTATTTCTTCAGTATATTTTTTTGGATTTAAAATATTAGGGGGCTCAGAAACTAAATCTCTACTTAAAAAAACACCTTCTTTTATTGCATCATAATATTTATATTTATTACTTATTTTCTCTTTATGTGAAGTTACAAGTTTAAAATTAATTTTTTTTTTTTTTTTTTCTTTATTTAAAGTTTTGTATTTGTTGAAAGTATAACTTTTTAAGTTTAAGCCAAAAATAAACTGAGGAAAATAATTGATTAATTTTTCTTTTTCTAAATTGCAACTATCTAAATATAAATCTACAATTTTAATGTCTTTAAATTGAGTTATATATGAAAAAAATGTTCCACCAGATTCTTGGGGGGCGTAACTTTCAATTTTATTTTTTATTAGAATTACAAAACATTTCTTTTTTTCTGAAATATCAAAAGAAGTTATTTCTTCCTTGTTTTTTTTGGACTTCAGTGTATTTAAAAATAACTTAATCTTTTGTAAGGTACTACTTGGTAGGATATTTTTTTTATCTCTAAAATCATATTTTTCAGAGACAAATATAGCAAAGGCCTCATTATCTGCACCTAAACTGCTTGAAAAACTTAACATTTATTCTACCTTTCACGTAAAAATTGAAATCTACTCAAAGTTGTCTTATTAACTATATATTACAGATATAGAGATGAAAAAGACAATTTACAAATATTTTTTTAACGAATTTATGCGTCTATTTGGAATAGTACTTTTTGCGTTAGTTGCAATAATTTGGACTATACAGGCAGTAAACTATCTAGATCTTGTTACTGATGATGGTCATGCCTTCTCTATCTATATTTTTTACTCAAGTTTAACTATACCTAAAATTTTCACTAAATTAATACCTTATGCTTTTCTAATAGCTTCAATATTTACTATATTAAAATTAGAAAAAGATAATGAATTAATTATTCTTTGGACCTCTGGACTAAATAAAATCCACATTGTGAATCTTATTTTTCGCATTTCTATTGTAGTTATGATCTTACAATTTTTCATGTCAACAATAGTAAACCCAAAAAGTCTAAACTTCTCAAGAACTTTATTAAAAACTTCACAGTTACAATTTGTTCCATCGCTGCTTAAAGAAAAGAAATTTAATGATACTGTTAAAGGCCTAACAATATTTGTTGATAAAAAAAGAGAAAATGGTATTTATGAAAATATTTTTATACGGGATGATGGTAATATTTTAACTCAAGTCTCGGGTGGATCATCTACAATCTTTGCTAAATCTGGATACTTATCACAAAATGAAAATGGTCTAATTTTACTAAATGGTAATATTCAAACTATTGGAGATTCTGAAAATATAAATATTATTAATTTTGATAAAACTGTTTTAAATTTATCTGGTTTGTCAACAAAAACTATTTCTGATATAAAAATACAAGAAACATCCACTGTGCAAATTTTACAATGTATGCAAAAAAAAAGTTTGTTCCTAAATAATTGCAACCGTAATAACAGTCAAAGCGAATTAAAAGAATTAAGAATAGAAATAAATAAAAGATTTGGTATGCCAATTTTTATACCCTTAGTATCTTTAATTATATGTTTTTTACTTTCAGGAAGAAAAGAAAATAAAATTTCTAAGTACAACACATATATATATGGGATAATTGGACTGTCTGCGCTTGTTGCGTCGGAAATCACAGTTAGATATTCTGGATTATCCTTAAATCATACAATGATATACTATTTAGTTCCTATAATATTACTTCCGATAGTTTATCTTTTTTTAATAAGAGTTTTTAAATATGAAAATTTAAATTAAAGTTTATGATTAGATCATTAATTATTAATAAATATTTAGCAAAAGAATTCTTTAAAGTTGTTGCTAATATGAGTTTTATATTTCTTTCTTTGGGTTTTGTTTTAAATCTTTTTGAAGAAATAAATTTTTTTAAAGATTTTGATGTAGGTTTAGATGTTCCTATTTACATGTCGTTATTATTTGTTCCAAGTTTATTTTATAACATGTTTCCATTTGTAATATTAATATCAGGAATTTTATTTTTTTTAAGAATGAAAAAAAGCGATGAAATAATGACATTACGTGTTTCGGGTATATCTAATTTTTCTGTGATACTTATTCCAAGTTTAGTATCATTAATAATAGGTATTTTTTTTATAACCTCCATTAGTCCAGTTACAGCAACTTTAGTTAAAAAGTATGAAAATATAAAAGGAGGATATGAAAGAGATCAAGAATATCTTGCTGCTGTTACTTTTAACGGAATATGGATAAAAGAAAAAAATATTAAAAAAAATAATATTATTAGATCAACGAACCTAAAAAATGAAAATTTAATTGATGTCTCTATATATGAGTTTGATAATGATAATAATTTTGTTAGAAGAATTGAAGCTGCGTCAGCTAATATAAGTTCTTTAAACTGGTTATTAAAAGATGTTCAAATAATTGATAGTAGAGGAAATTATATTTCACGTAATACTAGCGAAATGAATTATACAAGTATGTATGATGTTAAAAAGATTAAAAGCTTGTATTCTAATCTTGACACTATTTCATTTTGGAACTTAAGGAATGAAATAAAACTTTTGGAGGATAGAGGTTACTCACCAAGAGAGGTTGAGGCTAAATTTCATAGATCACTGGCTTTTCCATTTTTCCTTTTAGGTATGCTGCTTTTAAGCGGTGTATTTACTCTAGGCGTTGATTTTAAAGAGAATAACATGACGTATGTTTTTATAGCTATAATAACAAGCGTTTTGGTTTTTTACTTTAATGATTTTTCAGCCGCTTTAGGCAAAACAGAAAAATTGCCAATTCAAGTTTCTGTTTGGATGCCTATTGTTGTTATTTTTGTTTTTGGATCTGTGGGGTTAATTCATGCAAATCAAAAATAAATTATTTTTTATAGTTACGATTTTTTTAAGCACAATATTATTTAATCAAACTATTAATGCTGAAGAATTTGATATAAGTGCTACTGAAATTTTAATTGATAAAGATAAAGATACACTAACTGGTAAAGGTTCTGTAGAAGCGATTGATTCTGAGGGAAAAATAATAAAAGCTGATAAAATAATTTATTACAAATCTAAAGAATATTTAATAGCTGAAGGCTCCGTAATAATTTCTGATACTAGTGGAAATATTTTAAAAACTAAAAAAGCTTCTTATGATAAAAAAAAAGAGCTAATTGTTACTAATGGAAACTCTATATTAACTACAAATGATGGCTATATTTTAGAAACTAATAAAATATTTTATGATAATGCTGAAAAAATAATTAGCTCTAATACAAATTCATTTATCAATGATCTGGATGGAAATGTTATGGAAGCAAGTATGTTTCAATATTTTATTGAAAAAAATTTAATTTCATCTGTAGGTAATATAAAAATTATTGACGTAAGAAAAAATATTTATACTTTTAAAGAGCTGCACATAGATACTATAAAAAAAGAAATAATTGGATCTGAGGTTAGTGCATTATTAGATCAAGAAAGTTTTGGTTTAAAAAAAGATAATGATCCAAGATTTGTTTCGAACAATATTTTTATAACTAAAGATAAATCAATAATGAGCAAAGGAGTTTTCACTGTATGCAAGCAAAAAGGTGATCAATGTCCCCCATGGTCTCTGCAGGCAAAAAAAATTGAACATGATCAAATTAAAAAAACTATTTATTATGAAAACGCAATCTTAAAAGTTTATGATATACCTATATTCTATTTTCCAAGATTCTATCACCCAGATCCCACAGTTAAAAGACAATCTGGTTTTTTGAATCCTTTTTTTTCTAATTCTACTTCTGTCGGATCTGGTTTTGGAGTTCCTTACTACTGGGCTATTAGTAATAATAAAGACGCAACCTTTACACCAAAATTTTATAAAAATGAAAATATGATTATTTTAAATGAATATAGACATGCTTTCAAAAATGCTTTTTTGACATTAGACACCAGTTATACTGAAGGATATAAAAATACATCTTTAACTAAAACTGATGGATCTCGAAATCATGTTTTTGCCAATTTAAATGTAGATTTAAGTAAAGATAAATCTTATGAAAGCAATTTGTTATTAAAAATTCAGAGAACGTCTAATGATACTTATTTTAGAATTCATGATATAAACACGAATCAAGTTGACGCAGAAAACAACAACCTAAAAAATGAAATTAATTATAATTTAAGTAAAGACGATATGTTTGTTGAAGCAAAAATGGCTGCTTACGAAGATTTAAGTGAAGAAGATAATTCGAAATATGAATACATTTTTCCAGATGTAATGTTTGGGAATTCTTTCTTTAATGAAAAATTAGGTATTTTCAATTTAACATCAAATATTTTACATAAAAATTATAATGTTGATAATCACATAAGTTCTCTTACCAATGATATTGTTTGGACACCGAATAGTTTTATTACTTCAAAAGGTATTGTTAACGCATTTTCAAGCATGCTTAGAAACACCAATTATGATGCAACTAATGCCAAAGATTACAAAACAGAAGGATCTGTAAATGAGTTGAGCGGTGTAGTATCTTTTAAAAGTTCATTGCCCTTACAAAAAAAAGGAATTAATTTTACCAAAACATTTTCACCGAACTTTATGGTTAGATATGCACCAGGTCATATGCGAAACCTAGGAGAAGATGATGTTAGTTTAAGTTATTCTAACCTTTACGCAATGAATAAAACTTCTGGGATTGAAAGAGGTCTGAATGCTATTTTGGGAGTAGATTTCAAAACGAGTGAGAAAAATGAAGATGGTTTAGATGAAGAAAAACTATCTTTTTCTTTGGGTCAAGTTTTTAGCCATAAAACAAATGAAGATATACCTGTAAAAAGTTCATTAGATCAAAAAATGTCTGATGTGGTTGGTGAAATAAGTTACAATTTTTCAGAAATGTCTAAAATTGACTACAAATTCTCAGTTGATCATAATTTAAACGATATAAATTATAATGAAATTTCAACAATTTTAAATTTTGGTAAAGTAAGCTTTAATCTTGATTATTTAGAAGAGCAGAATCATATAGGTAATGAAAACTATGTGAATAGTGGAATAAACTTATTAGTAAATGAAAATAATAGTTTTAGTTTTCAAACTAAAAAGAATTTTAAAACTGATAGCACAGAACTATATGATATTAGCTATCAATACTTAAATGATTGTTTGACTGCTGGGCTGGTATTTAGAAGAGAATTTTATGAAGACAACGACGTTCAGGCAAAAGATACTTTGATGTTTAAAATTACTTTTGTTCCTTTTACCGGAGCAAAAGCTCCACTTATTAATAAATGATGAATTATAAAAATTTTATTTTTGTTATTATATTGTCATTGACTATTCTATTTACTAATGGAAGGGCTGCAATTAAAGATACTTTGTTTGCAACAGTGGGGAATAAAGCTGTAACAAAATCAGATATAATTAATGAAATTAAAGTAATTCTAATTTTAAATGGTCAAACTTTTACAGATGAAAAAAAAACACAGTTAGAAACATTTGCTATAAAACAAAATATTAAAAGACAAATAAAACAAATTGAAATTGATAAGTATAAAAATTTGGAATTTAGCGTTAAAGATCTTGAAAAAAATTTAGAAAAATTAGCTGATAATGCAAAAATGGATTTGGAAACACTAAAAAATACTTTGCTAACAAATGAAATAAGTTGGTCGTATGTAGAAGATCAGATTAGAATAGAACTACTTTGGAATAGCTTAATATTTGAAATCTACAAAAATAGACTGACTATCAATCAACAAGAAATTGAAGATCAATTAAAACTAATAAAAAATGACGAAACAGTAAATGAATATTTAATTTCTGAAATTATTATTCCACCTGTTTCAGCCGAACAATTGGAGTCTGAATTAAGTAAACTATTAAGTAAAATTGAAGTGGAAGGTTTTGATGCGGTTGCAATAAATTCAAGTATTTCTGACACTTCTATAAAAGGGGGAGATTTAGGTTGGATAGGTGAAAACTCACTTTCACAAAATTTAAAATCTCAAATTATAAATACACCAGTTGGCAGTATATCTGATCCTGTTATATTACCTGATGGTATTTTATTATTTAAAGTTAGAGATAAAAAAGTAATAAAAAAAACTACTGATTTAGAAACTATGAAAAATGAACTAGTTAATGCTGAAAAATCAAAAATTTTAAATATGTACTCATTAACTCACTATGATAAATTAAGAAGATCAGTAACAATAAAATATTATTAAATTATGGAAGCTATAGGAATAGTTGCTGGTGAACCAAACAGCATATCTTCAGAAATAATTTTTAAAAGCTGGATGCTAAGAAAAAAATTTAAGCATAGGCCTCTATTCGTAATTGGTAGTTATGACTTATTTTTATTACAAAATAAAAAGTTAAAGTATCCTGTAAAAGTTAAAAAAATAAATAAAAGTTTTAATAACCAGGATTTAAAAGGAAACATAATGCCAATATACGATGTAAAGTATAAACAAAACAAACCCTATAAAAGAATTACAAGCAAATCTAATAATTACATTTTTAAATCTTTCAAAATTGCTATTGATTTAGTTAAAAAAAAAAAAATTATAGGTTTTATAAATTGTCCAGTTTATAAAGAAACATTGTTTAAAAATAAATATCAGGGAGTAACTGAACTAGTATCTAAGCTGTCAAGTTGTGAAGGGAAAGAGGTTATGATGATGTACAATAAGAGTTTGTCGGTATGTCCTATTACAACACATGTACCAATTAATAAAGTAAGTAATTCAATTACTAAATCGCTGATTGTTAATAAAATAAAAACTATAAATAGTTTTTATATTAAATATTTTAAAGTAAAACCTAAAATATGGGCACTTGGGTTAAATCCACATGGCTTCTCACCAGAATCGAGAAGTGAAGAAAAGAGAATTATACTACCAGCAATTAAGATTATTAAGCAAAAAGGTATAAATATATCTGGACCTGTCTCACCTGATGCAAGTTTTTCTAATTATTCAAAAAACAAAATAAATATCATAGTTGGTATGTACCACGACCAGGTTTTAACAGCATTTAAAGCTTTATTTAATTTCAATGCAATAAATATTACTTTAGGTCTTCCTTATATTAGAGTTTCTCCAGACCATGGTGTTGCAACTAATATTGTTGGAAAAAAAATTGCAAATCCTGAAAGTTTAATAGAATCAATTAAGTTTTTTAATAAAATAAAAAGTTAGATGTATTTTTTAAATCGACCTAAAAAAAATTTAGGACAAAATTTTTTAACAGACCAAAATATAATTAAAAAGATTGTAACAATTGGATGTGTTGAAAAAAGTAAAACAGTTCTTGAAATAGGACCAGGATATGGAAATTTAACCAAAGAGATTTTGAACTACAAACCCAAAAAAATATTTGCAGTTGAAAAAGATAAGGACTTGTTTTTTTATTTAAAAGATTGTTTTGAAAATTTTAAAAATATAAAAGTTATCAATGATGATATTTTGGATTATTTAAAGAAAAAAAGTTTAGAAAAGAAAGTAATAATTTTTGGAAACTTACCTTATAATATATCAACACAGATATTAGCTAGCTTAATACTAACTAAAAATTTAAATCCTTTGTATGAAGTTCTTATTTTTATGTTCCAAAAAGAGGTAGCTGATAGAATTTTAGCAAAAAGTGGGTCAAAAAGCTATGGAAGATTATCGATTTTATCTAACTGGAAATTAGATATAAAAAAACATTTTGATGTATCAAGAAATTGTTTTTCCCCTAAACCAAATATCAATTCATCTATACTTTCCTTTAAACCAAAAAAAAAAATACTCTTTAAAATTAAAAATCCAAATAATTTAGAGCTAGTAACTAGGATATTATTTTCTAATAGAAGAAAAATGATAAATAAAAATTTTTTAAAATTATTCAAAAATAATAAAAACATAGCTGATGATTTGAAAATAAATTTAAATAAAAGGCCGGAAGAATTAAGTAACGAAATGTTTTATAAAATCACACAAAAGTATGAGGAACTAGTTAACTAGTTCGTCAATTTTTTTTTGGATTATATTTATATCTTGTTTTTGTTTTAATCCTTTTTTTTCAGATTTAATTATTTCTAGTATTTTTTTATAGCAAATTTCCAAATCATCATTAATCACTACATAATTATATTCATTCCAGTGTGAAAGTTCTTCGTTAAACTTTTTCATTCTTTTTTCAATAATATTTTCTTGACCCTCATGACGATTTAGTAATCTTTGTCTCAGAATTTTAATATTTGGTGGTAAAATAAAAAAAGTTATTAAAGATAAATTTTTAATTTTTTTTAACTGCTGTGTTCCCTGCCAATCAATATCAAATAATACATCTTTATTATTTGATAAAAGTTTTTCTACAGGTTGCTTAAGTGTTGCATAATAGTTGTCAAAAATTTTAGCATGCTCAAAAAAATTATTTTTTTTTACTAAATTATTAAATTCCTCTTTATCAACAAAGTAATAATCTTTTCCATTTACTTCGTTAGGTCTAGGTTTTCTTGTTGTGTGAGAAATTGATATCTTTAAGTTATCGTTATTTTTTTCTAACTTTTTTGTTAAAGTTGTCTTCCCAGCTCCCGAAGGTGATGAAAGAACAAACATCATTCCTTTTTCTTTTGTAGGCATATTTAAACTTCATTTATTTAACTTTTGTTTAAATAGTAAAAAAATTAAGCAGATTTACTTTCGATAAATTTTATAGCATCGCCTACAGTTAGAATTTTTTCTGCTTCACTATCAGAAATTTCTGAACCAAATTCTTCTTCGAAAGCCATAACTAACTCTACCGTGTCTAAACTATCTGCGCCTAAATCATCAATGAAATTAGCTTCATCAGTTACCTTAGTTTCTTCTACGCCCAAGTGATCTGCTACCATTTTTTTAACTTTTTCTGAAACATCTTTTGTCATTTTTTTAAATCCTTAATTTTAATTAATAGTTCTTAATAAATTATTAATTAATTTTGTCAAGACATATACATTCCGCCATTAACATGGAGTGTTTCTCCTGTTATATATGAGGCTTGGTCAGAAGATAAAAATGCAACAGAATTGGACACATCTTCTCCAGTTCCTAATTTAGCCATTGGTATTTTTGATGTTAAAAATAGTTTGACCTTTTCCGCTATATTCATGGTCATGTTGGAAATTATGAATCCTGGGGAAACACAATTAATTGTAATATTTTTTTTAGCATATTCTATAGCTAAGCTTTTTGACATAGCAACAGTTCCAGCTTTTGCTGCTGCATAATTTGCCTGCCCTATATTTCCTGTATGCCCAACTATGGAAGTAATGTTTACAACTCTGCCATATTTTGTTTTTAACATTTTTCTTATTGCGTGCTTGGATAATAAAAAAGTAGAATGTAAATTTATATCTATTACTCTTTTCCAATCTTCAAACTTCATTCTTAAAGATAAATTATCTAAATTTATACCAGCATTATTAATAAGAATATCCAAACCACCGAGTTCTAATGAAACGTTTTCAATAAAATCTTCTATTCTTGAGTGTTCAGAAATATCAAATTTTTTTACTTTAATAGTTGGATATTCCTTTTTTAATTTATCTAGTTTTTCTGCATTTGTTCCTGTAGCAAGTATATTTCCGTTTAGTGAAAAAAACTTTTTAACTAATTCATTTCCAATTCCGCCTGTTGCCCCGGTAATTAAAATTTTTTTATTTTTAAAGTTTATCATTTTTTAAATCTTCAGTTGAATTTATATTTAATAAATTAACATTTTTATTTATTTTTTTTACTAAACCTGAGAGTACTTTACCAGGGCCAATTTCTATAAAGTCTGAAATACCTTCACTTATCATATAATTTACGCTTTCTCTCCACCTTACTCTAGATATAATTTGCTCAATTAGTAAATTTTTAATTTTAGAAGTGTTATTTTCCCTTTTCGCTGTAACATTACTAATAATCTCAGGTTGTGGTTGCAAAAACTCTGTATCTAATATCTTGTCACTCATAATTGTTGCAGCTTCTTTCATAAGTGAACAATGAAATGGTGCGCTGACCGGTAAAATAATTCCTTTCTTTTTTTTATTTTTTAAATTTTCATGCAATATTTTAATTTCATCTCTATTACCACTAACAACAACTTGGCCATTCGTATTGTCATTAGCAATTTCGCATACACCATTTTTGTTTAATAAATTAATTTCTTTATTAACTTCATCAATGGTCATTCCAATCACAGCTAACATTGAACCTTGATTTTCTGGTACTGAATTTTGCATTGCCTTTCCTCTTTCGTTTAATAAGTAAGTTGCCTTTTCTAAAGAAAGTGATCCAGCACAAACAAGAGCAGTATACTCTCCCAAAGAATGGCCAGCAAAGAATTTTGAATTATTTAAATTTAAACTAAAGGTTTCATTTAAAACTTTAAATATAGAGACGCCCACAGCCATAATTGCTGGCTGGGTATTTTCAGTCATTTTTAATTTGTCCTCAGGTCCTTCGAATATAATGCTTGATAAAGAGTAACCTAAAGTTTTGTCAACAGTTTCAAATATTTTTTTAACGGAATCGTATTTTTGATGGAAATCTAATCCCATACCTACGAATTGTGAACCTTGACCTGGAAATAAAACTGCTCGCATATAATAAAAATACAATATAATTGAATTTTACTAGTTGTATATTTAAAATTTTAATAGTATAAAACCAGCACCTCTGCCATTAAAAATGGTGGATTATTCGAATAAATCCGAATTAACCAGGGAAATGAAGTGATAATGAATTGTTACGAACATACATTTATAACAAAACAAGATCTGAGTGTAGATCAAAATAAATCAGTAATTAACAAATATTCTGAAATAATAAATAAAAACTCAGGCAAAATTTTAAAAGTTGAGGAATGGGGTTTAAAAAACCTAACACACAAAATTAAAAATAATAAAAAAGGTTTTTATTTTCATATAAAATTTGAAGGTGTTGGCGAAACAATAGATGAATTAGAAAAAGCAGCAAACATAGATGAAAACTTAATCAGGTATTTATCTGTGAAAGTTAAAAAACATGATTTAGAAACAAATTTTTTTGAAAAAAGAGAAGGTTAAAATCAAGTTATGAAAAAAAGGAAAAATATTAAAAAAAAGGGCTCTTCATTTTCTAAATTAAGTTTATTTACTAAACCAGGGATGAAGTTTTTTAAGCCCTGCCCGTTGTCAGGTAAAGATGCTCCTATATTGGATTATAAAAATATAAGGTTGTTAAAAAAGTATCTTTCTGAAAGTGGCAGAATATTACCTTCGAGAATCACTTTTGTTTCACAAAAAAAGCAAAAGGAACTTGCAAAATCTATTAAAAGAGCAAGATTGTTAGCGTTAATATAAAAATATTATGGAAATTATATTATTAGAAAATATTAAGAATCTTGGTCAAATTGGCGATGTTGTTGATGTAAAAAGAGGACATGCACGTAATTTCTTAATCAAGTATGGAAAAGCTCTTAAATCGTCTAAAGAAAACTTAGAATTAGTAAATAAAAAGAAATCTGAACTTAATGAAAAAAATATTGAACTAAAAAAAGGTGCAAAAAAGTTGTACGACCTTCTTAATAACAATAATTATAAATTTATTAAAAGAGCAAAAGAAAATAATGAGCTTTATGGATCTGTAAAACCTTTAGAAATTACAAAAATAATTGAAAGTGATAAAAAAATAGAAATAAAACCTTCTCAAATTGATATTGGTAAAACCATAAGTAAGGTTGGTATATATGAAGCTAAGATTAATTTACATCCTGAAATACAAGCAAAGATTCATATAGAGGTTGTAAAAGAAGAAGGCAGCATTTAATCATTTCCATTTTTTCCACAGAAGTTTCATTTAATGTATAACTTTGATGTTTTTATTATCCAAGAGATGTATTAACTATTAAAAATATTAATGAACACTCAGTCACTTAAAATTGTACAAAATTCAACAAAGCAAATGCCCTGTAACATAGAGGCGGAGCAAGCTTTGATTGGTTCAATCTTAGTATCAAATGATTTATTTGACGACATCGCATCTTCAATTGATTCTAGTAAATTTTTTGATCCTATACACGTAAAGATTTTTGAAACTATAGAAATGTTAATAGCGAAAGGTCTGCTAGCCAACCCAATTACTCTTAAAAACTATTTTGAAAATAATGATGGTTTAAAAGAACTTGGTGGACAAGAATATTTAGTTAAAATTACAAAGTTTTCAACTACATCATCAAAACAAGTTATAGACTACGCAAACATTGTTCATGAAATGCATGTAAGAAGAGAACTGATTAAAATTTCAGAATCTGTTTTAATTCAAGCCTCAGATGGTAGTGAAATTACTTCTTCTGGCGAAGACTTAATCCAAAATGCTGAAAAATCCCTGTTTGACTTAGCTGAAAGAGGTCATTTTAATAAATCATTTATTAAGTTTGAAAAAGCCCTAGAGCAAACAATTGATATGGCACGAAGAGCTTTTAAAAATGAAGACGGCATAGTTGGGGTTCCAACGGGATTAACTGATTTAGACTCAAGATTAGGAGGTATGCATAATCAAGATCTTATTATTATAGCAGGAAGACCTTCAATGGGTAAAACTGCGCTTGCAACTAATATTGCGTTTCATGCAGCTAAAAATATATTAAAAAAAAATAAAAAATCTTCAGTTGCTTTTTTTTCATTAGAAATGTCTTCTGAGCAGTTATCGACAAGAATACTTTCGGAACAATCTAAAATAAAATCAAATGACATAAGAAGAGGTAAAGTATCCGAAAGTGAAATGGAGAGATTTATAGAAACTTCAAAAAATATACATGATTTACCTTTATTTATTGATGAAACTCCAGCAATTACAATATCTGCGATAAGTAACAGGTCAAGAAGAATTAAAAGATTGTTTGGTTTAGATTTAATTGTAGTTGATTATATTCAATTAATGAGAGCTGGTTCAGCTAAATATGACGGTAGAGTACAAGAAATTTCAGAAATAACTCAAGGTCTTAAAGCGTTAGCTAAAGAACTTGATGTTCCAGTTTTAGCTCTTTCCCAACTTTCCCGTGCTGTTGAGCAAAGAGATGATAAAAAACCACAGTTATCAGATTTAAGAGAATCGGGATCTATTGAGCAGGACGCAGACGTTGTGATGTTTGTGTATAGAGAATCATACTACCTTGAGAGAAAGGAGCCTACGCTTGGATCTATTGAACATGCTGATTGGCAGCAAAAAATGGATGAAATATCAACCCTAGCAGAAATTATGATTGGTAAACAAAGACATGGACCAACAGGAAATGTTAAGGTGGAGTTCGAGGCTATATATACTAAGTTTAAAGATTTGGAAAACAAATAACCCTTTAAATTTCAATGTTTGAAAAAATATACAGAAATTCAATAATTGAAAGTCCAAAATTAACTCTCTTAATACTTACTGTTTTACTACTAAACTTTGGTTACTTTGCAAAAAATTTTCAACTAGACGCATCTTCAGACACTCTTTTGTTAGAAAACGATCCAGATTTAAAGTATTTGAGAGAAGTAAATGCTAAATATGGATCTGAAGACTATTTGGTGCTTACTTACACCCCTGAAAAGAAGCTATTAGATTCTAATACAATAGAAAATCTGACACAATTAAAAAATGATTTATTAAATCTTGATTGGGCAAATAATGTAATAACAATATTAGATGTTCCTTTGTTGAAAAATAACGACGATCCTCTAGCTGAAAGAATTAAAAACTTTAAAACACTATCAAGTGAAGATGCTAATAAAGAAAGAGGTTTTGAGGAAATCATTAACAGTCCTATTTATAAAGAATATGTAATTAGTAATGATGGAATGACTAGCGGAATATTAGTTTATATTAAAGATGATAAAAAAATGTCTGATCTTATATTAATAAAAAATGATTACTTAAATAAAATTGATAATCAAAAATTGAGTTTAGAAGAAAATAAAAAGTACAAAAAATTTTTAAAAAAATATGATGATTATAAAAAATTATACAACCAAAAAAATCATCAGAACATTAATGAGATTAGAAATGTTATAGAAAAATATAAAGATACAGCCAAAATCCACTTGGGAGGTATACCAATGATAGCTGATGATATGATGACTTATGTTAAAAATGATATAATAGTCTTTGGTGCTGGTGTTTTTCTTTTTATAATTTTCACTTTATGGTTCATTTTTAGAAGTTTCTTGTGGGTATTTATACCTTTGTTAAGTTGTTTTTTTTCAGTTTTTACAATGGTCGGTTTACTTGGCTTGTTGGGGTGGAAAGTTACAGTCATATCTTCAAATTTTATAGCTTTGATGCTTATTTTAACTATGGCGATGAACATTCATATTAGTGTTAGGTATTTACAATTTAAAAAAGAAAACCCAAATATTTCAAATAGTGAAGCAATACTATGGACTTCTGGTAAAATGTTTTGGCCGATACTTTATACGGTACTCACCACTATTTGTGCCTTCTTATCTCTTATATTTAGTGGAATTAAACCTATTATTGATTTCGGCTGGATGATGACACTTGGTCTTTTAGTTTCTTTAACTATAACTTTTACTTTGTTACCTGCAGTTTTAAGTTTGTTGAGTAAAAATGTTTCAAAATTTAAGAGTGAAGAAAAATCAAAAATTACATCTTTCTTAAGTAAAGTTGCGCAAAAAAATACAAAAACTATTTTTACCTCAGCATTTCTGGTTATAATTATCAGTATTGTGGGCATATTAAAATTAGAAGTAGAAAACAGTTTTATAAATTATTTTGATAAAGAAACTGAAATTTATAAAGGGATGAAATTAATAGATGATAAACTTGGTGGAACAACTCCTCTCAGTGTAATAATTAAATTTCCTACAGTAGAAAAAGTTGAGAGTGAAGATGATGAGTTTGAAAACTGGGAAGATGAAGACCAAGATGATTCTAAGTATTGGTTTACACGAAATAAAATAAATATAATTACTAAAGTACATGATTATTTGGATAATTTAGAGGGTGTTGGAAAAGTTATATCATTTGCTTCTGTGGTTAGAGTTGCTGAAGATTTAAATAGCGGAAAAGAATTGGGAGGATTAGAGATGGGTGTTTTATATACTAAAATACCTGACTCTATAAAAAATACAGTAATTGACCCTTATATTTCTATAAAAAATAATGAAGCTAGAATAAGCCTTCGCATTTTAGACTCAAAAAAAGATTTAAGAAGAAATGATCTAATAAACAAAATTAATTATGACTTAGAAAATAAAATTGGATTAAAAAAAGATGAATTTAAACTTGCTGGTGTTTTAATTCTTTTTAATAATCTTTTACAAAGTTTATTTAAGTCTCAAATACTGACTTTAGGAGTTGTTATGGCTGGTATAACTTTAATGTTTTTAATTTTATTTAGGAATGTAACGCTGTCTTTGATAGGAGTGGTTCCAAACTTTATGGCAGCATTTTTAATTCTTGGTATAATTGGTTTATTGGGTATTCCTCTGGATATGATGACTATTACTATTGCTGCGATTACAATAGGTATAGCCGTAGATAACAGCATTCACTACATTTACAGATTTAAAGAAGAATTCGAAAAAATTAAAAATTATAATTTAACTCTTGAAAAATGCCATAATACAGTGGGTGTGGCAATTTTAAATACGTCAATAACTATAGTTTTTGGTTTTTCAATACTTGTCTTATCAAATTTTATACCAACAATTTATTTTGGAGTTTTTACTGGAATAGCAATGCTTTTAGCAATGCTTTCAGTTTTAACGCTTCTGCCAAAACTAATTTTAATCGTTAAACCATTTGGACGTGATTAGTGTGATAGATTTTATTCAAAACAATATTGCTTTATTTGATCTTGTTGTTGTTTTAATAATAATTTATTCAATGGCACAGTGTGCAGCAAAAGGTTTTACAATAAGTCTGCTATCTTTTTCTAAATGGTTAATTTCTTTAATTATTACAATAATCTTAGTTCCTAAGTTAAATCCTTGGGTTCAAGAATATATTGAATCAGAATTTGTTGCAGATATAGGTTTGGGAATTTTTATATTTATAGTTGCTCTATTTATAATAATTAATATCAGTAAAGCTATTAGAAAAGCTGTTACATGGTCTGGATTAGGATCTGTTGATAAAAGTTTTGGGTTAATTTTTGGTTTTTTTAAAGGGTACGTAATATGTGTGTGTATTTTTTCTTTACTAAATTGGTTTTACCCATATCAAGAATGGTCAATTAAAACAGAAGGAACTTTTTCATTTCAAGCAGTATATAATGGTAGCACTTTCTTAATTGAAGAGTTTCCAGATAGTAAAGATTATTATAAAAAAACAGAAGAAAAAATAGAAAAAATATAAATGGATAGACTAAATGAAGAGTGTGGAGTTTTTGGTATTTTTAATAACAAAGATGCAGCTTCATTAACAGCTTTAGGTCTCCACGCATTACAACACAGAGGGCAAGAAGGTTGTGGAATAATCTCATTTGATGGAAAAAAATTTCACGCTGAAAGACGATTAGGTTTAGTGGGAGATAATTTTACTAAAGGAAAAGTTTTAGATAGGTTGACAGGTAATTATGCTATTGGTCACAATAGATACTCCACATCTGGAAATAATTTGATTAAAAATGTTCAACCTTTTTTTGCTGACCTTTATGAGGGAGGTATTAGCATTTCACATAATGGAAATTTAAGTAATGCCCTGCACCTTAGAAAAGAGTTGGTAAAAAATGGCTCAATATTTCAAACAACTTCAGACACGGAAACTATAGTTCAATTAATTGCAAAATCAAAAAGATCAAAAATTATTGATAAAATAATTGATACTTTGTTTAAAATTCAAGGTGGTTATGCTTTAGCAATTTTAACAAATAAACAATTAATAGGAGTACGCGATCCGTTTGGTATTCGACCATTAGTGATTGGCAAAATAAATAAATCTTATGTTTTGGCTTCGGAAACTTGTGCTTTAGATATTATTGACGCAAAGTTTGTAAGAGAAGTGGAAAATGGTGAAATGGTTATAATAAACGACCATGGAATAGAAAGCATAAAACCATTTCCAAAAATTAAAGAAAGACCATGTATTTTCGAATATATATATTTTTCTAGACCTGACAGTATTATAAAAAATACAAGTGTTTATGAGTATAGGAAAAAGCTTGGTTCAGAGCTCGCAAAGGAATCTAATATAATTGCAGATTTAGTTATTCCTGTCCCTGATTCTGGTGTCCCAGCTGCAATTGGCTACGCTGAACAAATAAAAAAAAATGTTGAATTGGGTATTATTAGAAATCACTATGTGGGTAGAACTTTCATTGAACCTACTCAGAAAATAAGAAGTTTAGGCGTTAAACTAAAACATAATATTAATAAAACACTTGTCAAAAACAAATCAATAATTTTAATCGACGACTCTTTAGTTAGAGGAACTACCTCAATAAAAATTATTAAAATGCTTTATGATGCTGGAGCTAAAGAGGTTCATTTAAGAATTGCATCTCCTCCAATTAAGTACCCAGATTATTACGGAGTTGATACACCTAATAAAGATGAATTGTTGGCGTCAAAGTTTACTTTAGATGAAATGAGAAAACATATAAACGCAACAACTTTAAAATTTTTATCTATCGAAGGTTTATATAAATCAATGGGGTTTAAGGAAAGAAATAAATCTTACCCTCAATTCACTGACCACTGTTTCACTGGTGATTATCCCGTTAAACCGATTGATGCAAATGATAAAGATTTTTCTGGCGATCAATTAACATTCTTGTCTTCAAAATCTTAAAATAATTTATTTAAATCCAAATATTTTAGAGTTGGAAGTTAAAACATACAATGATCCATCGCTAATAATAGGCGCAGAATTGATCGTATCCCCTATTTTAAGAGCTTTGTTAACAACCCCAGACTTTGCAGAACTTACAATTATATAACCATTGGAGGTTGTGGCGTAAATTATTCCAGATCCCATTACAAAACCAGTAATTGTAGTATTTTGTTTATTCTTTTTTAAAATCTTTAAAATATTAGTTGACCAAATAATTTTTCCGTCAATTTTATTAATATTTATTAAGTATCCATTATCAGTAATAGTAAATAGTAATTTGCCATCGATAATTGGGGTATTAGTAGAATTGATATTTTCTTTCCAGTTTAAATAGCCATTATTAATATCAAAAGAAAATATTGAAGATTTTGTAGATACAATAACACTATCTTCATCTATAAGTACATCTGAAGCAATAAAAAAATCAGTATCGTGAGCAAACATTGATCCAGATAAATTTAAAGACCAAATCAAATTACCAGTATTAGATGTGATTTTCACTAAATCACCAGAAGACAAAAGGGCAATGACATTTCCTTTTTTTGAAATAGCAACAGATAAAGGTTTTTGAGATTTTATAAAAGATCCTACAGATCTTACATTCCATAATAAAGATCCGTTTAAAATGTCTACACAAAGTATTCTATTATCCTGGTTAATAATAAATATTTTATCATTAAATATTTTTATATTTGATCTATTGGGAACACTATAATTTTTAATCCATATTAACTCTCCATCTATTAGGTTAATGGCATAAACAAAGCCTATATTATCTGAAACAAATATCTTATTTTTGTATATTGATAATGATAAATTTTTATGTAGTTTTTTATATAGTTTTTTGTAAATATTTTTTTTCCAATTAATTTTGCCAGATTTATTAATATTAAAAATTGTTCCTCTGTCATCAGAAATAAAAATATTATTTTCAAAAGATAATATTGAAGATGCTCTATGATATGAAGAAAATTTATTTTTACCAACTTTTTTCTTTAAAAAGTTTTTATTAATTCCTTCAAAATATATATTTCCTGAAGAATTTTTTGCGTTAAGTCCAGACGTGGTCCAAGATGAATTTTTTTTTGGAACTGTTAAAATTGAATTTTTGATTGGTTTAATTTCTTTTTGAAAAACATCATCAGTTGAATAAAGCTTAACAACTTTTGTGATGCGATTCTGTTCTTGTTCTAACAACTCAATTCTTTTTTCTTCTTTTTTACCACCTGACCAAATTCCAGTCTGTTGATCAAATGAACAGGCTGATAATATATTTAAAATTAAAAAAAAAAAAAAATTTTAAGTAGTTTT
>Ga0209709_10000067_pt1 | contig 92013 bp, 78 predicted proteins | sample ArcticOcean_MG_C_2_FD_187435 | JGI IMG/M metagenome (GOLD analysis project Ga0209709, IMG submission 187435) | Marine microbial communities from western Arctic Ocean - ArcticOcean_MG_CB4_136 (SPAdes) (version 2) | ecosystem: Environmental > Aquatic > Marine > Oceanic | place: Arctic Ocean...
ATTTAAATGTCTCTCGCTCCCATCTAGATCTATATACCACATTTCTGTAGTTGCCCAGATATTTCTCTGGTTTCATTATTTTATATTTTCCACGGAGAGCCACGTTTTATTTAGGTCACCTAAATAACTGCAGAAAGGAGTTTATGGCAACAGTTGATCTAACATGGCCTGAAGGACTGGGTGACCAGGCACAGGGGCAACCCAATTATATATTGTTTACTGCTCGAAAACGACAGATACAGAACAGAGATCATATCATTGGTTCTGTTGCTTTGCCTATACCTATTGGTGCATTGAATTCAAGCTATAAGGCGAACTACGAAAATCAATCATTAGGCATGATTGGTGCTGCAGCAATGGGAATAGCAAATGAAGCAATGGCAAGTGGTATGTCAGGTGTTTCTGGGAACTTAGAAAGTCGTTTAACTTCGTTGGGTGTAGAAGAAGTTGTTACTGGAGCAATATCTTCTGTTGGAAATGCAACAGCACTTGCTAAATTTAGAAACAATGTTGTCGGTACAGTGAAGAACCCTTATCAGTTTGTGACTTATACAGGCACAGATTTCAGACAATATAATATGACGTGGACGATGATACCGCAGAATGATTCTGAGGCACAGACTATAGGAAAAATATCGAGATTTTTTAAGAAACATGTTTTGCCGACAAAGGGGGGAGGAGAGAACACGTTTTTTAAGATGCCCCCGACCTTTGATGTAGAAATGAAGGTGCACAAACAGGGAGATACTACGAATATTGATCTAGAAAGTGATCCAAAAGTTCAACGATTTGCGAAGTGTGTATTGACAACTGTTGAGATTGATTACAATGGTATGGGTGCTTTAGTCCCCACCTTCTTTTCTGATGGGGAGCCGACAGGTACAAAACTTACTATAGGATTACAGGAAACTCAACTCATAACATCATCAATGATAGACTCAGGATTCTAATGGCAACGTCACCACCTAAACCAACTATACCCACAAGTCAATACTTTGCTCAGTTCCCAAAAGTACAGTTTGATATGCTCAAAAATGGGAAGTATAAGTCTGTCCCTGATTTGACATCAACGGCAAAATTTAGATCAGATGCTCTAGATCTGGTTAGGCAGTATCAACCTTACCGTATTCCTGATGGTGAGAGACCTGACATTACATCACACAAACTCTATGACGATGTTAGATATATTTGGGTGATCCTGTTCGTTAACAATATTAAGAACATATATACAGACTGGCCGAAGTCCGACACCATAATGACTGAGAGAATGTACAGGAAGTATGGTTCTCCTGCTGCTGCTCAAGCACTCATTCATCACTATGAAGATGATCGTGGGAACGAAATAGACAGACCGAAATACATTGAGAACACAGAAAAAAATAAGATAGTCACTGAATTTGATTACGAGATTAGCCAAAACGAAGATAAACGAGATATAATAGTTCCGCAACCTGCATATCTCCAACCTCTTTTAAACGAACTACAAACAGTATTTAATAGTCCTGTATAAATGGCACAACAACCTCCAAAACCCCTTAATCCTGGGGATTATACTATATCTGAACTGACCATACAATCCTTTGCAGGTCAGATGTTTGACGTATCTGACAAGTGGGCAATGATTGACATTATGGAGTCTATCTATTCCCCGTCTTTAGATTGCGTCATCACGTTTGTCGATGCTGTGGGTCTATTAGAATCTCTTCCCATCATTGGTGAAGAGAAAATCTTTTTGACTTTTTACACAGCCACTCCTTCACGTGCTGTCAGACGAATATTCTACTCCTATAAAATTGAAGAAATCGTAGACACCTCACAACAAAACACTACATTTAGACTAAGGTGTTGCAGTCCAGAATCAATATTGAATACAAGACTTCGAGTATATAATTCTTATGGGCCACTTCCATTTTCTGAAATGGCAAAGAAAATATACAACGAATATTTTGAGGAAGAACTTAAATCCATTTTCTCACAAGAGTATAGCAAAAGTTTCAACGTTGAGGACACACGGGAAAGTTATATTATGGCTATTCCTGGAATGCATCCCTTTGACGCAATGAACATGATAGCAAAAAGATCGATCACCCTGATAGACAACACAATCCCTGGGTCTCTTTTCTTTTTCTGGGAAACATTGCATGGTCACTATTTCCGAAGTGTCGAAACAATAATGAAGAGATATCAGGAGTTAACGGAAGACGGCAGGACTGGTGACATTCCATCATATAAAGTGAGACCGAAAAACTTGCAGGACGAACAAAGACCCGAGTTATCAGTAAACGAAGCAGACTTTTCTACTATAGATGAGTTTGAACATCAGAATTATTTTGATACTCTAAGAAATATGGAAGAGGGTATGTACTCTAGAAAACTTGTTGGGCACAACCTTTGGGATATGACAGTCGAACAGCATGAGTATTTTTATGACAAGGATGGATATGCTGAGGGACATCTAAAGAAAAACAGTCTTCTTTCTTCTACAAAGTCACTCGGACTTGCTCCTCCTAACGCAGAGAAAAAAGGTGCTCCGCACAATAAGTTCGCTCACGTTGAATACTACCCATTGAGTGGTTCAAGTTTTTACAATAATGCTGGCAAATGGAGACTACATCGAGGATCGCAAATAGAGCAGTTGCAGTCTATGGTTCTAGATATTACTATTCCAGGAGACGATACTATAGAGTGCGGGACTTGTATAAATCTTGATCTTCCTTCTCGAATACCTTACACAGAAAACAAGGAAGTCCTTAGGTCTGGTGGATATTTGGTTACTCGAATACATCACCAGTTTTACAAAGGGGATTATAAAATGAAGTTGGAGTGTTCGAAGGATTCCTATGACCTATCTCTGAATCGAATTATTGAAGAACCCAACACAATGCAACAACTTCATCCTGTCACACTAAAACCATTGTCTGCTAACGAATCATTTACTCCAAGTTCAGTTCCTGGTAGAGCAAAGAATATTGCTAGTGATGAGACAGGGGTAGATCCAATGGTGTACAAGATATTTTCTTATGCTGCTGAACAATCAAAACCACCTTCGGGTCCTCGTGTCAAAGAACAACAATCAAGTGCACAGAAACTTGCTGATGCTAACAACAAGAAAAAGGTATTTTAATGATGTATCCTGAATGGAATTGGTGGACAGGAGTAGTTGAAAATCGGCACGATCCTATGAAGTTGGGTCGCTGTCAGGTTCGTATTATGGGATACCATTCCCCCGACATGGTTAAAATGCCAACAGAAATGTTGCCGTGGGCAATTCCGATGTCCCCAATTAACTCAGCATCTCAAACAGGTGTAGGTTGGTCTCCAACAGGTCCCGTAGAAGGGACTCACTGTGTTGGATTCTTTAGAGATGGATCAGATGGCCAGGAACCTGTAATGATGGGAACTCTCCCTGGTATTCCTAAGAAGGGTGGCGATAAAAAAGGTGGCCCATTCATGGACAATCGTTGGCGTAACGTCTCGTCAATGTACGAACTAAGTGCAGAGAATGGTGCTTTCGCAAAGAATAACAAGACAGGACAACCTGATATAGAAGGATCTATCCCTCGTCGACCTGGGTCATTTGTCTTTGCCCAAAAGGGTCAAGCAGTAGATGCTGCTGGGACAGTCACGTTGAAGAATAATACATTCAAAATATGGGAACTTGATCCGACACCTTATCCCAGTAAACGACTTATCCAAATGCCCACGATTCCAAGGACGGCACTTGGGTATGATGATATACGTGGTTCTCATGCGTTTAGACAGGATGAGTTTGAATCAAAGAAATTATCAGATGGATCAAACGTAGAAAAGTCTCAGGTGTACTTCCGTGAAGGTGGGCGAAAGGTACTCGGGCAGTTTGAGTTGGCAAAATCACAAAGTCAAATGGGTAAAAATTTACCCAACAGTTTCCAAGAACCACCTCAGTTCTACAAAGCACGTTACCCTTACAATCACGTAATAGAGACGGAATCAGGCCACTTAATAGAAAGAGATGATACGCCACAGGCAGAGAGACTTTTGTGGCAACATCGCACAGGTACGTTTACAGAGTTTGGCCCAACAGGCATACGAATCGAACGAACACACGGCGATAGATTTGAGACAACCTCCAGTAACTCGTACGAAGGAGTGGTAGGGTTCAAAGCGATAACGGGTCAAGGTATTCATTTAAATGCTACGGGGTCAGAGGTCGTTATTAAGGGAACTGGGTCTGCAGAGATTAATATGGAAACAACCTCGGGTAACATGCACATGAATATTGGTGGATTTACCGTGTTGAACTCTAAAGGTATAATGATGAAGGGTGATAAGTTTTTTGGAACGCAGGCAGATCAGTATTCAATAACTGGCCCGAATGGTAAATTGCTTTGGTCTGCTGTACCTGATCCAGATAAACCTAAAAATACAATCGGTCAGTTTTATTTAAATACCAGGAATATTTTATTCTCAGGTGCTTCTGATATATCAGGTTCCTCGAGTGGTAATATTAACTGGTCACCTAAAGGTGGATTTCTAATCAAAGGTGGATACAGCAAGGAGTTCTATACGAATGAGTTTATAGGAAATAACCGAACTCCTGGCACTGACTGGAATGGAAAAGAGATAGAGTCGATGATGGGCAACATCGTCCTTAAGGTGAATACAGGAAACCCGAAACTTGGTGCTATTGAGTTTATCGTAAAACCTGCGCCAATACCAGATATGGTTGATATGCCCACAAACATGAATGGATTGACATTCTTTAAATTAAATCCTGTTGCCACACAGGCTATTGTGATGCAGACACCTACGTTTATAGATACAACTGCTACACTATCAACCTTTCATAAAACAGGGTTGGCGATACTTGATTACGGAGCAATGGCAATGATCAATGCTAAACTGATGCTGATAGATTCTAAGATGGCATTTATCGGTGGAGTCGGTGCTTCACCTGCTGTACTTGGTGACCAGTTTGCCACTGAGTATGCTGCACATATACATCTATCACCAGCAGGACCAACAGGACCACCTACGACAGCAGCGAAAGTTATGACACTGCTATCTAAAAAAGTTATATTCGGAGGATAATGGCACTAGTGCCTTCTGCATTACAGGGTGGTTTGCAACCACTAAATGTTCCATCACCCTCAGGTTCGTTAACAGCACAAACGATTATGCTGGCATTTCAAACGTATGCCTTGGGCGTACAAAATATGATGGGATTGCCTTTCATAGCTATGCCTGCTTTTTCTGCTGGACTTACACAGTTACAGACATCGATGGCAGTACCAGTTCCAGCAGGTTCGATTGCCGCAATGAATGTTGCAACGGCAATAAATACTGCATGGATGTCTGTCCAAACTACATTTCAGGTAGGTCCGGCAGCAGCAAATATAGGATCTTTACAATCATCACTTGAAGCAGTATTCGCAGTACCAGTTCCAACAGGATCTTTATTCATTATGGGATTGACGAATGCGATACATGTTTATTGTGCAACTACGGTGATCACTGGGGTAATTCCTGGTGTTCCCCCAATTCCATTTTCTGGACCACCAATATAAAATATTATGGGATCAATTAAAGACGAACGTGCACAGGAGTCAGATCAGTCTCTCATCGATGCACCGCAAAACGCAGTCACCACACGAACTCGACTACTGAAGGATGTTGAATCAATACGTGAAGTTATGATGGATCCGGACACGGATAATTATCGGCATACTTCAGGTAAAGCATTCATGCACCCAGGTGCCAATGGTGCCGGGAACTTACATTCAACATGTAAAAAGTTGGGTGATTTGAGAACTATACTGATGGGATATGATCCTCTCTGGACGATGCAATATGAACTAGGAACATTCAATGATTTTATTACTTATTCTAATGTAGCACCGTCTACGACCTCAAGGTTTTCAGTCCTTCTTGTAACCTTAGATGGCACGTCAGAAGTTGAACTAAGTAACAACGTAGGATCGAAAGCAGTGATCAGCGGGAATACATTCTCTAACTACGTAGGAGATTACTACCTCGCCCAAGACTATGACACTCACAAGTTTTTCAATATAGATGAGGATATAAGTGTATTCGTGGATCCTTCATCATACTTACCCCAAAATCTTATTAATGGTGATATAGCATTTAAGCCAGAGGATGGAGATTATCTGGGACCTGATTCTGCGACCGATACTAGATTTGATTTTCGCATGTCTAACAATGGAGTTACTGTCTGTGATATTTATGCGCCAGAACTGATACATAATATTAAGGTCAACTCAGTTTCAAATGATGCCACATTCACAACCACTGAAACTATTTTGAGTGGTGATATGACAATGGTGCTTGACTCAGTCACAGCAGTCAATACTACTACAATGACAGTTGATATTGTTGGTAGGGAAAAAATTGAAAGAGGAGACACAGGGTTTGAAATATCGAATAAGGTTCAGGGTCTATCATCGGGTGCTTTTGGATCTGTCGGGGTTGTTAACTCGCAATTTCGTTGGACAGTAACTGAAGCTGGTGCCATTCTCACAGATGAAGTTGTCGATACCATTGCTGGATATGAGCAAAATTCTTGGTCACAACAATACGGGACTATGAACCTATCAAGTTATTCCGTGGCCGAAGGAACAGAGTTTCCGGCACAATTAACATTACATCATAGTTCGATCGGTGGAACAGCAAATACAAGAGACGGAAAAAATTATGTGGTCGGTGATGTAACAAAAATATACCCACCTACATTCGGGAAGACCCTGCCATTGAGACGATGGCGTGACCACGACGATGCTAATCCTGCTCATACAACAGGGTTACTTGCTATCATTACAGGTCGTGGACTACAGATGAATTTTGATTGGTTCGTGGCAAACAACAGACACATGGATGGACTGCCATCACAGTCAATTACTAAAATGGACAATGATTCGTTCCTACCATTTTTAGGATGGGCAGCGAATACAGAGTTGTCTATTGTAGCAGCGACTCGACCTGATGAGTTTAGATCTAACACTCAAAAGTCCGGCAATGAACAGGAACAATTTTTTGATGATGTAACTGCTGGTTCTCCAGGAAGACCAGATGATCAATATCCGTACATTGAATTTAATCCATTTCAACCTGCTGGCGTAGAAGATTTTCCTCGTGATAGTGCTCCTTACGCAGGCACGAGTGCTTACTGGGATGAGTCTATTAACAACGGAATAGGTGCTGTTGAGTTTTGCGTCTTCGCAGAAGCAAGATGGAGATATGTACCGAACCCACTTCTCGGTGGATACAACACAGCAGATCCAGGAGACACATTTTCACACCTAACGTTGCCTGGATATGCCACGGATCCCGCGAATGGTTCTAAGTTGCTTGATATACAGAACGTCAAAACTTCTACAGCAAATGATGCCCTTCAACATGGCTTGGATAGGCTGAGAAATTTGAAGTACGATTTAAATGGGGCAAACACGGGAGACATGAGATTTCTATCAAGTCCTGATAATGACAACGGAACTACGTTGGTTAACTCGTATATGTCTTGGGGCTCTCCAGGAACAACTACGGTCACGACACCTGCTTGGACAAGAGATGCAATAGCAGGAGGCGGAAGTCCTACGAAGTTGCCTTATTTTAATATTGGCAACGGAGCATATAATGATTACACTGATACAATTTCGCAGACGATTATTAATACTAATGGGACAACTTATCCGACCACATTCACCCATGAGCCAGGAACCTACTACATCAAGATGACCAATTTCTATGGAGAAAGAGTTTGGGAAGTCGTAGGAAGCTACGTCGTCGACGCAGAGGTTGACGTAAATAATGTAGCAACAGGAAACTATTTGCATAAACTTCTTTGGAATGCTGAAGAGTGGAGAAGTGAGGTGAATGGTCTAGCGAAGGTTTTTGATAGTAACGATTTTGAAGCAGCTGCGCAGACACTTTATGGCAGATGGATTTTACAAGCACAGTTTGTTGATTCGGCAAGTGGTTCTACTGTTTATGATATACATGCCGATGGTCATTGGGATTTATATTACACTGAAACATCGGGACCTGGTTCATCTAATAATAAAGTTGGACTTACTACGTATAACTATGGACATTATGCTGGTGATTCCAGTATAGATCAAGACAGGGCAATCTATAGATTTGTATTTGATAAGATGGTAATTTTAAGAGCATGGGAGACTGATTTTAAGAACCAAATGAGTTCTTTTACTAACACCCTTGCTAATAAAAATGGATTCACCTTTACCTTTGCTGATGACACGGCAACTTTATATGATACAATAAGTCAGCTAAAACAAGCAACAGACGAATGGAAACTTTCAGTCCATAATCGTATAGGTTACCCAACGTCAAACACAGATAACTTTCCTATAGGACACGGACAGTCTGCTCAAGGTTATTCAGAAGAACTGTATAACTTTTCAGAGGTATTGACTGGTGATGCTATAGGAACTCTCAAACAGGCAAGCAATGCGATTAAGAATCTTGGCCTCATCTACGATGATGTCAGAAGAAACAGAAAGAAATATAAACTCTACGCCAGTTGAGCGGGAATACCCTCAAGCACTCAAAGACGTAGACGATAAACCTTTCAAAGAAAATAACTGGATTCACCCTGAGCATTGGAAAATGCATCAGGAGAGTGCAGAATTACTTCAAGAAACTGCAACTTCTTTGCGCGACAGCATAGAAGAACTTGAACAATTAAAAGAAATACAGAAAGAAAAACACAGTGGCTGATGATAAATGGAGTAGTCTTACCTTTGCGACGAACAACAAAAAGGCAGTAAACAGTTTTCTAAAAGATATAGATAGCTGTATTAAGGTTGTAAAGCAACTTGCGCAGTTGGCACAATCTAATGTTGCCTTCCTGCAACTTCTGCTCACAGGTTTGGCAAATCCTTTTTTCATTGCTATTCAGGTTTTGTGTCAGGCGATCGAAGACTATGTCAACTCCCTATTCAACGTAGGGATTTATTACATGGTGATTCACTCAGGTAACACTGATCTGGAAAAGGTTGCTAAGTTTAAGGCAGATGCTGAGTTCCGTTATCCTGGGCAGTTGTTACAAGACGTGATGGAAATAGAAGATACATCGGTAGCATATGAAATGCTTCAGATGGCATACAAAATTAATAGTGCCCTTCCAGATTCACAAAAGGTAAGAGACGCAGAACGTGCTCGAAGACCGAAGTATATAAGTGAGCAGTTTCTAAAACCTTATGAAATCGCAGCAACAGAATACGTAGCAAAAATTAGCACAAAGACAGCTCTTAAAATTACTCCTGCTGAAAAGAAAAATATTCTATTGCGATACATATACAATGAGATCAAGGATGATGTTTTTATCGTCGAAGGATTTGTAGCAAAGTATGGATCTAAAGCATCCAGGATCATTGCAGAAAGATCAGGCAAATCAGATCTAGGAAATATCACAGACGACGATAGCGGAAACGATGATGGAGTTCTGGGCACGACTGCCAGATCGGCACGTTACCTTATGGATACTGGTTTAGCGTACATTGGCAAAAGATCAGAGTCACTTGGATTAACACAGTTATCCCCTAGTGATACACTTGACGCAATGGCGTCTGCCTTTGATGACAAGGGGGATTTCAACAGACCTGGTGCACCACTTTTTGAACTTCATACTGGTGAGACTAAACAAGATAGAAAAGAAGAGAGAATAAAAAATCCCCAAAATTACTTCTTTGCCCATTCACAGAAATTACAGTTCGAAGCAATCTTAAGTAATGCTGCTGCCCAGAACAAAGGTGCTATACAGGCAAAACTTGATGCTGTAAATGCTTCTCTGGCGTCAATAGAAAGCGATGTAGAAGAAGTTTATGGCGAGCCAGGAAGACCAAAGAGAGATAAATTCGGTCGTCCAAAACTGTTCGGATTTAATGCTGGAGACACAAAGGGTGCTCCATTCCAAGGCGATGACTTTGGTTTCTTTAAATCAGTTGATTATGAATCATCGCTCGATGCTGAGTTAGATAGTGGATTTTCAAAATACTCAGGTGCTATTTTCTATGCTGGTGCAGCAACCATCGATGGCATACCTATTGAGACTCTAGAACTTTTGGGTCGCGTGTTTAATGGATTCGACAAATATTTCGGAGACCTGACTGCTCGATTGACAATGGCATTTAACGAACATACAAAAGTAAGGTCGATACATATAAGAAACATATGTCAGGTTGTAGCATCAAAACCACTCTCAGCAGCAGCACTCAATAATCCTTTCTTTCCAAAATCACAGGTACAGGAAACCTTTTACAAGATTGAAGATGGAACTTTGCTGATTGGTGAGCAAAGTAAAAATACAGTCATCGTGTTAAAGAACGAAAGAACTGAAAGGGAAGACGTAGTTGCTGTCGACGACAGAGGAAATGTTTACAATCCTTATTCAACTTTGACTGACACAATGGCGAAGAACGAAAAGATCATAGGACAAGACACCCAAAGTGCTTATAATGTTCCTACTGCTTCGGGCACAGGAGAATTAGAATTTTCATCGAATACAAAATCAGCGTACAGTGCTCAACGACTTCAAGTAATGCCTTATACAAATTCACAGGGTCAGGGTAAATACGAACCAATCGAGGGACAACCTTTTCAGCTAGGTGAATTGGTTTATGTAGCAGTTGAGGATGGAGAAGGAAATATTGATGTTAATCGACAAATGACTGGGGCAGATTCTAAGGCATGTGTTCTCGGTACATTTAATACTGAGTTGGGTGATTTTAGTGGATATGATTTTCCACCTTCGGTGGCTCCAGACTTTGCTCAAAAGATTACAGTCGCCGAGTTCTTCCCAGACTTTGCCTTCGCTGTTAGAAATACCATTTTGGGGTTTACTCAGTTCTTACGAGGATTAGCAAAAGGTGGAGCGAATGCCCTTTCTGAGATAGTGCAGTTACTTGATGATGTGATAGGGTTTTTAAAAGACCTCGAGACGGGAATAGTAAACTTTCTCGAGTGGCTAAAGGCACTGGCGAAACTTGCAGACTCCGGTATCTACGGAGTGACTTTTAGTGCTAATGGAAAGGCAGGTCTCCAGCAAAAATTGAACGAACTGAAGACAGCAGATGGAGCACCACCAAAACACTTGAAGTATTCATTCGCAGTTATGCTGCTTGGTGCTGAATCAGACTTCGGGGCATTTATGAAGTTCCTAAACACCAACCAAGCATTTAAGAATTTCGAGGATGCCAGACAAAAATATGGTGGGTTGTTGGAGAAATCCCTAACTGGGTTCCAGAGTGAAATTAAAGAACAGTTGTCTGAAACCCTTCGAAGAGGTGGTCATTTTGATTCAATGTTCTCTGAAGATATGAATCGAAATAGTGATATTTCCAAAGATTTAATGGTGCTTCCAAATGATATAGATGATGGATTGGTTACTACTTTGGATTTATCTGAAGGCGGAACTGATAAGTTTGAAAATGCTGGAACAGGTTTACAGGGAAGTGGTGGTTATGTATCAGAAACTGATGCCGAAAATGCTGCTCTAGATGCTAATCAAGCACTTCGTGATCCAAACTCAACCCAAACAGGAGTAGTAACTGACAACTTGCTAGATGCTGCAGCATTAGGATTTAACTCTAATCAAATGAGAGCAGGATCAGATAAGCTAAAGTTTTTCTGGAAATTTGAGGTCGAGAGGTTGACTGCCGAAGAAGAAAGAAATGGGGAAGTAATAGGATACACTCTTTATTGGGCAAAGGCAGAAAAAGATGAGTTTGAAAATATTACATACATTCGATCACAAGAAATACATTCATGGTTGGCAAAGGGATTAGATTTTGAACAATCAGTAACAAATGATATTCCACTTGCCAAGGATGTTGAAGTCGGAGCAAATACAATACCTAAGGGTACTACTCACGTATTACTTGTTTCATTCTGTAGTATTTTAAATAAATTTGGGAATGTTACTTTTTATACGTCAAGAGAATCCGATGCTGAGCATGTCATTCCTATTTCGACAACGTTGCCTGCACAACCTGAAGTAATCGTAGATGAGGTTGTTTCCTCTGTTTCTATCAACGAGGCATTTCTTACTAATCTATCATTTACTATTGAGGATAAAGATCAGTCTGGACCTGAGGATACCTCATCGGTATTAGGATATAGAATATTCTTTGGGGATTCAAATGGTAGTGACTTGACTACAGATCCTTGGAGGTCTGTGATTTTGCCTGCTGGTGGAGGAATACAGACTGTCTCAATTACTGGTGAGCAACTTGATATTGATGACTTCGGTAGGATGGAAACTATGCTGGTATATTCTGAGAACCAAAATGGTTTGTCTCCTGTTGTTCAATATGATCTTGGGAAGATTACAGCACCAAGGGTGGGTGCTAAGTCTGCTGCGTTTACAGATTCAGAACCAGATAGATATAAGATCGCAGGTGATATTAAAATTGAAAGAGGTGATGGGCACGTGTCTCAGTTTGGTATCGATGATGTTTATAGAGTTTTCTTTGGCGAGTACAATCTGGCAACCAATACCGTCTCGCAAGTCGGTGCGCAGATTGGGACAGACGTAAACTATCGTTCCATTGACCAGAATGGTTTACTCACGACATCAGTTCCATTGACAGACCTCGATAAGACGGTAACTCACTTCATGATTTACTCTGCTCGTGATAAACAGAATGTCCCAGGGCAAAAGGTAGTACAACGAACTTCCTACAACATTGCGATTAATGATAATGGATATTTTCCACGATTCGCACCTGAGGGAATACATTTCGAGGATATTACGAATACGCCAAACTTTATTACAGGTACATTTGATATTACTCCTGCGTTAGATGAATCCTTTGTTGATAATTATACAATCTACTATGGTACTGAGGATTTTACAAGAGTGGATGTTACTGGCAGAAAATCAAATGCACAGGGGTTTGTTGGTGCTGTTTCTCTTGGAACCTCTACACAAATCTCAATGGAAGAAGAGGTACATGGTGTTAAGACAGGGGAATTGATATCCTTCTCTGCTGTGGCAGGAACAACGGAACTAAATAATAATGATTATTATGCTTCAGTTAGCACAGCAAATGCTCAAATAATAGATTTATTTACGGATACAGCATTGGCAGTTCCACTAGACTCAAGTGCTTTTACTGCACATGCGGCCAACACAGGAATAATAAATCATGGAGTTACCCCAATATCCGACGATGATCTTGGAGAGATTTCAAGACCTGTCGCCGATGTTGCCCTTCCAATTGAGGCAATGTACTACATGGTGTTCTCTAAAAATGGTGCTGGCGAGAGTCGAAACTTTGCTTTCCTTGATGTCACAGATCCTTTGGTGCCGGCAAGTTCAGGAGAGATTGTTGCTATTACTAAAAATATTCCTTTAGTGGAAGACGTAGCATAGACGAAACCTAAATACTGTATGGCTACTGAACCAATACCCACGACGTTTTCTGATATTTCCTTGTCTATGAAAAGGAATCCTGTAACTAAGGATGTCGACGAAATAACAAACGAGCAGGCAGTTCAAGCATCGATCTTAAATATATTATCAACTGGTCCTTATGAAAGGTTGTTTAGACCTGATCTTGGTGCTGGTTTAAAGGAAATGCTGTTTGAACCAATGACGAACCTTACGGCCAGTAGAATGGAAAACCGTATTCGTTCTGCTGTTGCGACGCAAGAACCACGGGTAAGTGTTAAGTCCGTCCAGGTCATTCCTGACGAAGAAAAGCATCGTTATGATATTTTTGTGACGTGCGTAATACTAGATACTACACAGGAAGTTGAAGTTTCACAAGTTTTGCAGAGAGGTAGATAATGGCAGTAAACACTGCTTTACAGGTTTCCGATTTAGATTTCGATAATATTAAATCGAATCTAATGCAATTCGTTAAATCCAAGAATCAATTTGCCGATTTTGACTTTGAGGGATCAAACCTCAGTTTGATGGCAGATATGTTGGCGTATAACACATTTTACAATGCGTACTATGTCAATCAACTATCTAACGAATCCTTTTTGCAATCTGCTCAGTTAAGAAACAACGTTGTCTCAAAAGCAAAGGCAATAGGCTATACCCCTAGATCTGCGGTTGCCCCGATGGCAGTTATTAATGTTCAGATCATTCCCGATACACCAACTGCTGATCCATTAATCCTAGAAGAGTACACAGAATTTTCTACAACAGTTAACGGAGAATCTTATTTCTACGTTACCACTGAGACAATTACTGTAAAACCAAGTAGGACTGGTGACTATTTTGCCAACAACATAGAAATCCGTGAAGGAACTCCGATTCGTCATTCATATATTAATGATGAGACGAATCCCGATCAACAGTTTCTTGTTAAAAACATAACGGCAGACGTAAATACTCTTGACGTGGTTATTCAGTCAAGCCAATTAGACGATACCTCATCCACCTGGCACATTGCTAACAACGTAACTGAGCTCTTTGGCACATCAAATGTCTATTATCTTGACGAGATAGATGGTGCAAGATACGAAGTCACATTTGGTAATAATACCCTCGGACGTAAAATCGAAGACGGCAACGTCGTTTTGTTTGATTACATTTCTACGAATGGCGAAGCATCCAATAAAGCATTTGACTTTGTTCCCACAGGCACAATAGGAGGACAGAGCGAAGCAATCATTACAACAGTACAGGCATCGAGTGGAGGCAAACCTCGCGAAGCAGTTGCTGAAATAAAATACAATGCACCTAAATATTTTGCTGCTCAAGGCAGGTGCGTTACTCTCCAGGATTACTTGGCATACACCAGAGTCCTCGTACCGAACTTAGATTCCCTAACAGGATGGGGAGGGGAAGACAATGACCCTCCAAAATACGGTGATGTTTACATAGCAGTCAAACCTCAGAATAGAGCATTCTATTCATACGTCGAAAAAACAAATATTCGACTTCAACTAACTGAGAGGAATCTTGTTGCTATAAGGATAAACGTCATTGATCCAGATTATACCTTTGTTGAACTTACAATAGACATGTACTATAATCCTGATGCTACTCCTACTCCACAAGAAATTATAGCTCAGAATGTAGCAACCTATATTAAGAATTTCAGCAAAGGTGAGTTGTTAACTTTCGATCGAATATTCAGGTATTCAAGTTTGATTGCAGAAATAGACGGACAAGACCTTTCCATTAGAAATAACTTGACGTCGGTCAGACTTAGAAAAACATTCATACCTTCAATCGTATCTGAGAACAACTTAGATTTGAAAACGAATAATACTTTATATTTACCTAATCAATCTTACGTCGGCACACTAACCTCAACAAAATTCTCGCACGAAAACGATGCAGGATCTGAAGTTGCTAATTGTCAATTTGAGGATCTACATCTTGAAAATACTGTACAAGGTAGACTGAGAGTTATTTATGTCGATCCAAATTCTTTGGAAAAAACTATTGTAAAATCCAACGTAGGTAAGGTTCATTATGATTCAGGTAAGATAGAGATACAGGGGTTTAGCCCTCTTTCTTTTGATAATGATAAACTGGATGTCTTTGTTCGTCCTGCAATTAACGATATTACCCCAGTGCGTGACCAGATCCTCGCCATCTTGGACGAGGACATAAAAATAACTATGCATGCTGTAGTTGATCGGGATGGGAATGACCCAACACGGAACACTTCAACAGTATCATCGTCACAAAATTCATAGGATATATCTGGTGTGCCAGGATTAATACACGACGTAGACGTTTCAGCACAGATCAAGGAACAACTGCCCGAATTTATTCGTGCAGACTCTGGACAAAATTTCCAGGGATTCCTCGAGGCATATTATGAGTGGTTAGAACTCGTACGTATCGACCTCGACAGGGATGTTTCAGAACTATTTTTCGTTGACCAATTGGTCTTCGGGGAAAGATCTGCTGCTAAAGGGTTGATCAAAGCAATAATTAACGAGGGTCGTACTATTTATGTACAGTACAAGTCTCGTCAGAAAATGCTGTATGATGAAAGAATCTTCACTGAAGGTCTTTCATGGGACGACCTAGTCGAACAACACAAAGATCGCTTTGATGTTGGATTTTGGTCTAAGTCCCCAGGGGCAGATTATACTGCTGGTATAAAGGACGTCTCCTATAATGCCATTCTTGCGGCATCCTACATGATGGATCTACAGGACGTAGATACCACCGACCTCAAATTCTTCAACGAAACATATAGAGATACCTTACTTGCCAACTTTCCGGAGTTGGAGAATGCTAGGTACGTAAACGAACGGCAACTTGCCAAGATGATTCGTACATTCAACAACCGTAAGGGTGTTGATAAGACCTTGCAATGGTTATTCAAGTTAGTGTATGGAGAGGATATTGATGTATTCTTCCCTGGAACTCTGTTGCTTCGTGCTTCTGATGGTCGATGGAGAGCACCAATTGTTACCTTCCTTGCTGGAATACCAAACGGATTTACCTTATCTGATTTTACTGGCTTGCGTATCAGGGGTAAGACTTCCGGAGTGGAAGCACTCGTAATCAACTCCTACAAAAACCAAGTAAAAAACAAAGAAGTCAACGTTTTAGAGCTGTCGGGTTTACCAGATTGGGTAGATGAAACTTCTCCTGGAGTTCCCGGTAATCCAACTCTCTTCGATTTTCTAGTTGGTGAAACAATCGAAGTTCTTCCCGCGACCTTTATCGAGGATGAGGATTTTGCAGACCGACCTGAGAGAAATCTTACAGCAGAAGTTAGAGGTGGTGTTTCTGAGGTTGAGATATATGCTGCTGGTTCCCATTACTCTCCTGGCCAAACAGTTACATTTGAGAGTGCTGGAGGGGTAACTTCTACAGCAGATATTATAAGAGTATCAAATAACTTTGCTATTGACTTTATGGGAGTTGAGAAGCAAGGGACGGGTTATCAAGTCGGCGATGAAGTAGAGGTTTTTCCAGCATATACTGGTGGTAAGAATCAGAAAGCAATCGTTGGTGTGTTGGCTGATGAATACGTTATGTACCATTCATACCAACAGATTTATCCGTACATTGGATTTAATTTAAATGCCAACTCAATTTTTCAGTACAATACTCGAGAAGCATTAGCCACGGCACTTTACTTTACTATTACCATACCGCAGGTATTTGCTAATGGTGATAGTAATTATCAAAACGGAACTTCATTCCCAGATTATCCTCTTATAAAAGGGCAGAATATTTCCTTTACTCACTCGGGTGGTACTGAGAATGCATTTGTCCTTGCACAGGAAGAGGGCAAGAACTCGATGCTCCGTGTTAGGATGTACGATACAACCCACGCAGATCCTTCAGGAATCAAGTCCCTTCACCCAATCCATTCGATCAACTCCTTTACGTTAGAAGATGGTACGGTTGTTGAGAGGGTAGATGATACAACCTACGGTGGTTCTGTTACAGCAAACGTACAGTTCAAGGATATGAGAATCGAAGATGCTGCTGTTTATACAGACGAAATCTTTGGTGGTATTCAGTCAATTACAGTTATATCTACGGGTGTTGAATTTTTTGACCTTCCTTCTGCTTTAGTTAAGGGACGGTCAAATACAGCTGTTTATCCTACGTGGACAGCAAATACTCAGGAAGAAGTTGATTACGGTGGCGATGGTGGTAAGTACACTGTTTCTGCATACAATACAATGCAGATTACTACTGACGAATCCACAATGGTGTTTGCTAATGGCTGGTCACCCACGGATCCGGATTATCCGATCTCGAGGGTTGCTGCAATGGAAACAGTCCGAACGACCAGTATTCCTGGAGGACTAAAGACATATGTTCATGGAAACGCAGCATTCGGCGAAATAAGAGCAGAACTTGTTGGTGTGCTTGATAGATCATCCATATCGTATTTTACTCAAGAAGATTGGACACTTGCTGCCGACGATACCTTTTATGTTATGATGGAAGACGATCCTGATGAGGAAGACAGGATGCTCGCAGAAGGTGATTCTCTTGTTCTCAAGGTTTTATTTGAGGAAGACGTCGCTGATCCATTCTTAGCTAACCAAACATTACGAGTTATAGATGCGAATGGTACCCTGCTGTTGAGTTTTGATGGTATATTGATCGAAGATTTCAGAAAGCAAGGAACGGATGGGGTTATTAATGTTCCATACCTCGCAACCAATTCCATTTTCCAGATGCTGGTAAGAGATCCAGGATCTGATTTTAGTCAGGACTTTTTACCAGCATCCGATGTCATAACATTCGGTGCACTAAATGCGAACCTTATTCCAATCCTTTCAGGTACTATTAAATACGAGGGTGAGTGGAAGGGGTATAACGGTATCTTATCGTCACCGCAGGTTCTTCAAGACTCCTATTACTGGCAGGATTTCTCCTACAGTATTCGGTCAGGGTTCGAGCTATCAACCTATCGGGATCTGGTAAAACGTCTTCTCCATGTTGCTGGTGAGCAACTCTTCGGTGAAATGATTATCACCATAAACGTGAATGCTCAGATGTTTTCGGGTGGTGATTACGGTGCTAAGCACGATATCAACTATCTCCTCGATGCTAACTCACATACAAATGGGCCATTCGGTGGTCCATTTCTGGATCGACCATTCTTTAATCTTGAGAAAGAGTTCTTATACACAGCAGCAAATGGTGCTGTTGCTCCTTTCGCAATTTCTCCTTGGCAAGCAAATACTGAAGATCAGTATGCTGATTTGGATGCTAGACTTTATAATCTTCAAATTCTTCATGAGCCAATACTACATGACGGATTATTTTACGCCAATGGTCAGCCAGTTACTTGGGTAATTACACCAGGAAAAACATACAATAATCCTGAACTTACCGCTCAGATGCCCCGATTTATTACGGAGAATGCAATTCTGAGACCTGAGGGATTGTTGATGGAAGACCAGTTCCAGACTACAGGACCTGATTACATTTACGGTGAGTTCCCTGATGCTATTGCATACAAACAGTTTCAGCATGGTGCCAGAGTTGATTGGAAAGAGTTTAGATACCTGCGTGACTTGGGAGAAATCAAATGGATCGATGAGTCTCTAAACGATTATAGAGGTGGGTACTACTATCAAGTGCCCGATGATTCAGCAGAGGGTGCGTGGTATAGAATAGATCTAGAAGGTAACAACCTTCTGACAGAAGAAGACAAACACGATTTGATCACAGAAGATTCTGCTCAGGATTTGACATTTCTTCCAGAGACATACTATGGTCTGACAGCCAATAGTGTTACTATTGTAGCAACTCAATCCAACTCTTCAGACCTCATAGTAAACGGAGGAGATTTTAGTTCAGATCCTATAACGGGTGTTTCAGTAGGGCAAAAATTTGACATTGAGTTCGACGCATTTGAACCACATTATCAACATAGTGGTTACAGTTTCTTAATTGACGATGGTGTCGATGATTTGGCAGTGGCAGTTGAATCTGCTTACGAAGAGTTTCGTGGTCAGATGCTTCCTGCCGCAGTGTTCTCAAGTCCCTTCAGCCATGAAGTGTTCGTCTTTTCTCCTCCTCTTCCTTTCTCTTACCTGTGGTTTCAAAACGGATATGCATCAGCTGATGCAGCAGGATTTAATCCTGCAACACCAAGTGGTGTGAATTATTACATAGAAAAAGATACGGGTGAGATCGGTATTTATCGACTTGATTACATGTTAACACCTGACAGGTTCGTTGTCACATACATTTCCGGTGATATAATCAATGGCGGAAGTCTCCGACGTGGGGACATTAATACTTTTGAAGGACGGGTAAATCTCAAGGATGCTTCCAATAATCTATTGAACAGAGCAAACTTTACTGCAGAAATTAATGAGATAGGACTTGTAAATCCTTCGATCGAAAACCTCACAGTTGTGTCAGGTGGAAATCCGAGTTTTGAGGTTCCTTCAGTTTATACCTTTACTCACGAAGGTTCTAGTAATTATAATGTTGCTCGTGTATCAGGTCCCGTATTAGATTGGGGTGGCCCATCGGATATCTACGGAGGAGGCATACATAACGCGATTATCCGACAGACAGTACCACAGGTTCTTGAGTTCGACGGATTTGATTTCCTTGCCGAAACACTTATAACGATACAGACTTCAAATACAACTGCTTCAGCACTGTCATATCCACAAAATTGGTTCATTCCCCAAACTCCCTCTGCCCCATTAATGACAGTTGATGTTTTCCCAGGATACAACTACGGGGAGTTTACTATTGATGGTGTGACTCATATTGCTGATGTACGTTTAAGAGATGTTACCAGTATCTCAACACCGGGAATAATGATGTTTGTTGATTTTAACAGCATATCTCCTGGTCAATGGTTACGGGTTGGGTTGTCAGATTCTAGCAGTATGTATGGTGTTGGTTTTGGTATGTATCTTGGCAAAACTGCTGATACTATTTTCATTAAGAACATGGGATTTGCTACTACACCTTGGGGCGATACAAACTTCAATATTGGAAGTGGCTCAAGTCCTACTTACGTGTATACGGTCGAGGATTCCCCTATAGAATCAGTTCCATTGGCAAATCCTGCTGTCTATTCGATGACACCTTTGGGTTTAAATAGACACGAGGCAGTATATGTTGCTGGTCATAAGATTGATTTCGGTGGCCCGACTGATAGATTTAACTCAGGATTTGAAACTACTATTTCATATTACGAGGGAGCAGAAGCAGCTAAGACTGTTCGAATCAAGGATAATGCTGGAGTTGATTACACAGGTCCTGAGATTGAAAAAATTATTATCTCAGACATCGTACCTCATAAATTTACAGGCACCTCTAATGGAATTATGACTGTCAGTTCAAATATTGATGGTCCTGGAAACTTCTATCGTTTTGATAATATGAACGGAGCAGGTTTTAACATCGGAGAGATTGTCTGTATCAAGGGTACATTGATCGACGGGAAACAGTTAGATTTTAAAGCAGAGATTTCTTCTCTTGGCAGTTTAACAGTAAAACTTCCTGAGACTACATTTATCCCCGGAGGCATTTTCTCAGGTGATCACCAATACAGAAATGTTACAGCATCACTTTTTGCTATTCAACCTGCTAATACAGGTTCTCTCGATCACCTAAATACAGATTTTGTTTATTCCGAGTACAAGGTTACGCCTACAGGCACAAACAACGAATACACAGTGACTCACCTCGGTGGGGCAGTTCTTAATTTCGGTGGTGACAACAATGTTTATGATCAGTTCGTGGGCAATGCCATCTACCTTGATGGAGATGCAAATGTAGCAACGTACAACTTCACACATTATGGGCCATTTGAAGCAACAATGACCGATACTAATCCTCCTCAGTTTCATATAGAAGAGGAATTATCTGGGTCATTTATCACACGAAATGCAAGTTTCTATAGACAAGAAATACAGATGACTTTCGGTGGTGAGATTTCTGCTCCATTCTATCTCAAGATTGAAGATACAACTCCTGGGGCAGTTTGGAATCCGATTAATTTTGATTATCCTTACTGGGCACTGGATGGTAGGATTTATGCAGAGATGCAAAACGAGATAGACTTCGATCTCCCCATAGACGTAACGACTCAAAATTTTTACAATCCTCTTTTTGATAAGGAACGCCATCCATCTGATTACGACGGAACAGTCTACAGGGACTGGAGAGACAATCCAACTACAATCCCAGAACCTTACAGGGTTAGGTATGATAGAGTCATAGCCGATTTGCCAGATTTCAATAGTTTCGTATTCTTCGCTGAGCAACAGAATCAAGATCCAACTGGAAATCTTCAGATAGTCTTTGAAGACGATGGAAATATGTTATCGGAAGAGTTTAGTGCTGATTGGCAGCAAGCAGGTGCTAACGGGTCAGTCCATACTCACAGAGACTGGTTTGCTTTTTCCGAACCAACTATTGTTTACCACAATAACGATTTCATCAATACTCAAATACCTAGCGTACTACACATATCAGGATCCACTCAGCCAGAGATTTATCCAACACTGAATCTTTATGCCACTCCTTCGATGAATGTCGAAATAGAAATACGTGGCCACGGAAATCCATTAGTACCAACTGAGTATCATTACTTGCCTGTCCATGTTGCGGCAGACGAAGGTTGGCTGAATCCTGAGGTGGTAAAACCAATCAATATGGAAATGTTTATTCTCAATGACTTGGGTGATTTTAATGTTGAAATTGGGGAAATCATTGCCATTCCTACGGCTGTTGAAATAGACATATTAATGGTTATCAGTGCTACCAGTACTGCTGTTAAATTGCCACTTGGAAGACAGTGTGGACTTTTGATTCAGGAAACTGCTAGCGTAGCAAGTAGTCAGATGTTGTACGAGAGACTGATAATGACACCTCCCGAATACCATTCAACATACTACCCAGACTTTGTAACCACTTCAGCAGAAAAAATTGGAATTGACATAGGGTATAATACTACAGGGGAACTACTAATAACAGAATCAAGCGAACAGAAGGTAGCAAACACAGACGTTATTGGTAACTTTTCTTCAAGGATGGTAACAGAATCACAAGGATTTCAACTTGAGTACTTGGCAATAGAGGATGAATGCGGTGATATTCCAGTAGAGTATCACAAAGAGATTTACTGCTTCTATGATGCGTCGACGACCTTTAGTGTCTTTACCCCTACTCATAGTCCTCAGTTAGAGTATAATATGCAGGCCAATGTACAGTTTTCCGTGCATCCTGAGGCAGTAGAAATAGAATATCATCATTCCCAATCAATGCCCGACACGTTAGCATACGTTGCTGGAGAACAAAGGGTTATTGATCATACTCTCATCCCTTACGGATTAGAAACAGAATCTGGTGGGTGGCATTGTTTGTTAGATGATAATCCTAATAGTGCTGTTACGTTTGAGGACAATGGTTACATTCTAAACGAAGAAATCCCAGAGTCAATCAGAAATCTTGTATACAATTGGGATTTAGTTGACAGACAGTTCTCTGAGTATAATCAAGAAGGAAGTGACCTCCGGCGAGATACTCGTGGATGGAGTGTTATCCAGGATTATCCTGCTTACGAGTTGGATTTTGGGGACATTCAACCTATGAATTTGACTCCAGTTATGTGGGAGCCAAATCGTAAACCTGCACAAAACGTTCCTTACTATTTCTATACTGAGGACGGAAACTTTTTGGTTTACGAAGATGGTGACCATATCAATGACGAGCAAGCACGCTGGTGGATGCCTCAGACTTTCCCAAGGCATATTGAAATAGAATTGTATTTGGAGGTTCCTCCACCATATATTGCTCCACCTGACAGAGCAGATGTTCTTTTAATTGATTTAACATCTATAGTAGTCTATAGCGAACCTCAACTAGAAATGTCTGATCCGATTTTCTACGATGCTTCTGTTACAGTATCTCGAGAAATTCATAACCACCTTGTTCCTTTCAATGCTGGAACAATCTGGTGGAACTTTCCTCAGTCACCTGTCTATCGTTCCTATTCTAAAGACTCAGATTTAAGAGAAATACTGGATGGAGGCACACCTGCTGATGTTGATGGATTTGCTCCAAAGGATATCGGTGCCTGTGTTGTAACGTCTCTGCACGAAAGGTCATTGACTTTTGAGTTTATTGTAGAATATAATACTGCGACCATTTACTCATACTACGAACCTATTCTCTATATGCCTGAGCAGGACTTGATCGTAAGAGAATCCCATGAGTGGGAAGAAGAATTTTATCTCTTTGTTCCACGGCAACAGATTATTACACATTCGCAGTACCATAGACAAAATGAATTTGAATTGGATGTCCAACTTCCAATAGATGCATCCACGATCGTTCTTCCAATACATGAAGTACATGATCCAATACTTGTTGGGAACTTGATCGGTGGCTCAGAATTTGCCGAACCTGAACATGAATTCCATTTGGGAATAGTATACGCCTGGACAATTGCTACATCCGATTTGGGTGAAAACGTGATTCATTGGGATTTAACCTCGTTCATAACTCCACAAATTACAGTATCATTGGATCTGAGTTTCGAGTCATTAATCTTTGATTATGATATTGTCGGATGCGCTGATGTATTTCCATACTCTGTTACAGATCGAGGACCAAACTATTATGGAGTTACCCCGTATGAAACAATCTGGACACCGATCGGAGATACAGCACTTGTACACAGAAGAAATGATACCAATGGTCTAAGGATAAACACCTACGACAGTTACCCACTTGCTAAACAACAAGACAGTGACATTTCTGCTGCTAATAATGAGTGGACAGTAACTGCTATGTTTAATATTGAAACCTTTCAATCCCTAGATGGACATAACAGAGGGAATCAAGATAGTAATAATTGGGATCCAATGTGGATTTGGTCACAGGCAAATGACAATGAAGGTCCTGGATTTCGATTTGGTATCAACAACCGATTCATGGTTTTTACTTACGGTGATCCCGATGGTGCAAATACTTTTATTACGCGACTAGAGATAGATCCAACGGACACGGTACCTTATAATTGGCCAAATCGATATAGAACAAGACTCGATAAATGGTACTCAATAACTATATCTTATAATGGTAGACATTGTGGAGCAGGGATCAACGAATTCAGAACAGATGATCCTGAAACAGGTTGGATTGAAGGCACCGACGATCCTTTGAATAACCAGTTCCGTTTCTATCTTTCCGAACTCGAGTCAGGAGAGACAACAGAACTGAGTAGTTCAGCACATCCGTTGACCGTAAATACGGTCACGACAGCTGTTCCTGAAGGATTTACTGTTGGTGCCTCTGGTCCAGAGACATTGCGATCCTCATCTAATACTGGATCGTTTTCAACTTTCTATGAGCATGGTATGAAAGTTGCTTTGGTTGCAACCCATAATCGAACCCTTTCCGGTAGAGAAATCGGAGGAAACAGTTATGATAATAGAAGTGGATTTGGCCTTGATCCAATGGGTTGGAAATCTTTAGAAGAAAGTTCCTTTGTGTATGTTGATGATGCCAATAACATAGCAATCGAAGGAGTGCGTGATCCGAATCTAAAACGTGTCACAGCGAATACAACTCAGATCTGGACGTTCGGTAACGGACGAAATGATGGATTTATGCAGCAATCTATTAAAGGTATATATTCAAGTGTGCCCAATAATTTTCTGGTAGATAGCACCATCATGAATTCTCATGCATTGTTTTTGAGTGGGGCTAATACTACCCATTTCACCGTAGGGAAACCTTCGGGTCTAGGAAAAGATACGCCAGACTTTAGCAACCAATTTGCATTGTTTGCTGGTGATGTATCGACTATTGAAATTGATTACATAGATCCATTTTTAGTGCCTCCACAACCAATCAGTGTTAATGGAGCGTATACCTTTGCTGGAAATACGACATCGCTAAAAACTGAGTATGATTTTACATATGCTGGTGTAACGATTGACGTAACGAATCTTGTTCCGTTTCAATTCGCTCCTTTTGAAATAACACCCGTCATTCAGTTCAATATAACTGCGACAGGGGACCAATTCAACGGAGGAACGTCAGCCCTAAATAACTCTAACTCGCAGATAATAACGAGTATAGATTACGATTGGAGTATCCATTCTACAGACATTCGAAGTCATGTTATAGACGTCGAAAAGCATGTGCTCCAACTTAACGAGATACCTCTCACAACTGAGATTTTTGAGCTATACGCAAACACTATCACCGCAGACCTTGGTGGAAGTATACTCTCTGACGTAGGTATTCCCCCAGATACAGGGGATATAGCAAATCTTAGTTTTCTAGTTGATGCCACGACAGAAGGTACGAGACACATTGAGACGTCTTACGCCGTAATACAATATGGGCAGGGAAGAATATTCATCCAAGGTGATGATGTTCAACTTCATGGCCTATTAATAGAAGAACCCCTGCAGTTCATTTTAGCTGAGGAAGACGACACCCCAATCATAACAGAAGTTTATGATGGTGAAGGAGGTCTTGCTACAGAACTGGATGAGTTTATACTTGCTGAGGGAACATACAACACATTGATCCTTGACGCAGAATTGGGCGGATCTCCTTTCTTTATTACTACAGAAACGGGATTTGACTTAGATCTGGAATTATTCACCGGATATGGTGATTCGATCATTGCGGGATATGATTCCTTGCATGACTTTGTGCTGACAGAAAAGTACGATATGGTTCAACAAGATGATTGGTTATTGACTCAACAGGGTCATACCATTCTTAGTGATGAACCGATTCGTGCCACAAAATCTGAGATTATTTTAGACAGTCTTAGTAATCCACGTACGATTGCTGATATTGTTTTTGAAGACTTTATCAGGTTTGATACCCATGACGGAGTTTCGACTCTTGATTGATAAACCTAAATAAAAAAGCTATTGATGCTTTATTACTTTTTAAAACTTACAGGAGAATAAAATGCCTGCTATCGTAACGAATAAGTTCCGTATTCATAACTCGGAACAATTTCTGGAAGCATTCTCGGAGACTTCGGGAACTAACCAGTACATATTCATCGGTAAGGTGTCTCCCTGGTTAGATGCAAGTAGTGTCAATATTGACTCTGCCCCACCTTCCCCAACGGACACTGTAGAAAATACAGAATATGGCCATTGGGATGATATGATTCTCGCAAAGAGATGTATATCAGGTGATGTGTCCCACGTAGTTAATCGCTACAACTGGACAACTGGCACAGTCTATGACCAATTTGACTCCCAGGATGCTACACTTTATAGCAAACCCTTCTTTGTTGTTACTGAGGACTTTAATGTCTACAAATGTATGTACAACAATCATGGGGTACAATCCACCGTTATGCCTTCCAGTATTAATACAAGTGCTGGTGTGTCAGAAACAACTTCTGATGGATATAAGTGGAAATACCTCTACACAATTACAGCTGCCGACGCACTGAAGTTTATTACTACTTCGTTCGTCCCAGTTAGACGTGTTAGAACAGACGACTTCGCCCTTCTTGGTGTTGATGCTTTAGACGGGAAAACATATATTCCTGACGACGGAACAAACCAGTGGGAAATTGAGAATAACGCAGTTAATGGTGCTATTGACGTTGTGTTGAGAAACGCAAGCGGTAATGGTGCTGGTTATCTCTTTTCCGGTGCTGATGTTTCTTCATCAACTCTCGGTGGTGCAACTCCTGACGTAGTACTTGACTTCACCAATCATGGTGGTGCCAATCCTACACAGGATGCGTTCGTCGATTCCTCTATCTATGTTTCGCAGTCATCTTCTGCCCCAGGACTCCTGGCTAAGATCGATGCTCATAACGGAACTACATTTACATTAGAGGCGAATACTGGAAACCTCGGCTCACAAGTTGCTGATGCCGCATACACATATGACCTTACTGCTGCACTTACAGCAGGTGATGATGTTAAAATCGGCCCAACTGTCACTATTAATGGTGATGGAACAGGTGCCTTAGCTTACGCTACGGGTGATAATACTGCAAGTATTACCGATATCAGCATCGCAGAGGTGGGATCTGGTTATCACACAGCTGATTTGACAATCACACAGAATGCTTCTGCTACCGTTACTACTGCTGCTGACTTCCGACCTCTCGTAAGTCCTGTTGGTGGTCAAGGTTATAATATGGTAGAAGAACTGTTTGGTTACAACGTCATGTTGAACGTAAGACTCGAAGGTTCTGAGTCTAACACCTTTACAGTTTCAAACGACTTCCGGAAAATCGGACTTGTTCGCGATCCAATACAGCACGCAGATGCTGCTGCTCTGTTCACATCTACTCTTGCTGATCAAACCATCAAGATTAAGATTGGTTCACAAATTGGTGCGTCCTCCGATTATTACCTTCCTGACCAGCAGGTCATTGGATCACTTTCGGGTGCTAAAGGGTTTGTCGTTGATTATAACAATACTGCAGATGCAAATACTGCGGGAACTCTTGGATCAGGAACTGATCCTCAAATTTACCCAATGCTCCGTGTTACTGAAATTACGCGAGGTGCTAATGCCACTACAGGTTGGGATAGTGTTGCTGGTTCTTTCCAAGTTGGAGAGCGAATCATGCGTATCACTACTACCGATCCTACAGGTGTTGCTACCGACCCAGTTACCGCAGCAAATGATGCTACTTCCTCAAGTGTGGTCATGGATCCACCTGACATGTTGAAGTATCGTGGGGACATTCTTTATGTAGAAAATCGTTCGCCTGTTTCACGTGCGAGTGACCAAGTTGAAGATATCAAGCTAATTGTTCAGTTCTAATCAATGGGGCAGGTGACTGCCCCAGAATAAGAGTTACGGATATGCCAGTACAAGATTCATTAAATTTTACCTCAGGTCCTTACTACGACGATTTTTCAGAGCTCGATAATTTTTACAGAGTTTTATTCAGACCATCGTATGCAGTACAGGCCAGAGAACTTACGCAGTCGCAGACAATTTTACAGGATCAAATCACGAAGTTAGCCAACACCTCTTACTCTGACGGAGACCTAGTCTCGGGAGGAGGTATCGTAATTGATACAGGTTTGGCATCCATTAAATTAGAAAACCAGTTCGACTCCGTCGACTTGGTTGCGAGTGCATTTCAAAATACAGTGATATCTGGTGCGTCTGACACCACTGGTACGGCCAGAGCATATGTCGTTGGCGTTGTTCCTCGCGATGCTGCAGACATGAACACTCTTATAGTTAGATATTTTACAGACAAACAGTTTGGTGATGGTATTACGGTTTCAACAGATGATGACGGCGAGCAGGCGACTACAACCTCTGCTACTGGCCCATCCAAGATTCCAAATGCTTCAAATGTTGCTTCATTGGTATCAGTTCAGGAATCCGTCTATTATATGTCTGGGTTTCTGAACTACGTACCTGAGCAGTATTTGGTCCTTGAAAAATACTCTTCTGCCCCTGACTACTCTGTTGGGTTTTACATTGATGAAATCATTGTAGATGAGAATGACGCAAATACAAGTCCTTCTCAGTCGGGTGTAGATTTAGGAAGAACCCTCCTTGACCCTGCTAACGGGTCATACAACTTCAATGCTCCTGGTGCCACAAGGTTCAGACAAAAACTTGTTCTGTCCAAACGTGAGTATCGAGGATCATCCTTTGTCGGAAATACGTTTGACCGAGATGCAAATACTAAGTTCCTTGAGTTATTCAGAATAGCGAATGGAGTGGTTGCGTCGTCATGGGCTAGCGAAGATCCGGTAAATATTTGGCATGACACGAAAGAATATGAGAGAAAATCTATTAAACGGCAAACTCTTAGCATATCTCAAAACTTTGGGGTTAAAGGCACAACAAATGCCCAGTCGGTAGCTGTCATTTCAGGTGAAGGTACAAGTTTTACGTCCGATTTCAAAGTCGGGGACATTGTTTATTTGAGCAACCAGAGATACTACGGAAACGGGACCGTATCAACTAATGGTACAGGTTTTATCACTGGCACAAATACACAGTTTCTGGCCGACTTTGATATTGGAAAGAAAATTTCCATATCTAATAAAGATTACGAGATTGTCGCAGTTTCTAATGACACACAATTATATGTCGAAAAGCAAACTGAGAAATATTTAAGTGGCCAACCTTATATTGTTTCACCAACAGCAGGTGCCAATGTTGTAGCAGTCGCGAATGATACACAGATGACATTGAATGCTCTTGTCGGTGATGGTACAACTCAAAATATTGTAAACTCAAATACTTACTCATTACATATTGAGCCAGGAATATTACAGTTAGGTAATACAGTTATAAATTACCAAAGAACAGAAACACTTCCTATTCGTGCTCCAAGAGAGTTACAGTACTTAGATAAGATTTCAGTTGGATTACCTGTACAGAATTACTTTTTATGTTCTGGTATTGGGGCACCAAACTCGATCGACGCAGAGAATCTAGACCAGGTTCTCTACCTCCATACCTGTATATCACCAAATACAGCATCGCAAACTCAATTGGGTTCTACTGTCATGGCGACAGCAAGAATGAGAGACTTTATTCCATATAACATAGAAAATGTGGATCAAGGTAAAAACGAATATGCGACAGTACTATGGAATATTAAACCACAAACTTTAGCAAATACTATCGGATCTGTAGCGAATCTTACGTTTATTTCGCTCAATGGTCCTACTGCTTCTCTGGACGATGCCTACAACGGAGTTACTGTTGAATTTACTTCGGGAGCATTAAAAGGTCAGAGAACAAAGATTGAAACTTATTATCAGAATACATCTTGCGTTGTATCAGAGATGCCTAACGAACCATTACCTGGTGATGGTTACAGGTTTATCTATCAGGCGAAAGATGTTAAAGCAATTTGCGTCCATGACGGACTTTCAGTTCCCACTCGATTACAGATTTCGGCGAATAATGGAGTGGATTCACAGGGTGGTTCTGTTTTACTTTCTCAGAGTCAAGAATCACAATTTTTGTATGAACTTCCGTTTGAAGTAAGTTCAATCAGGGATGAGAATGGTGTTATTAACACCAAGTACGTAAGTAGGAAGGTAACGAATACTAACGTAACTGGGGGAGTTGGCTTAACAAAGTCGCTTTCTGTTTCTGCCCCTGCTGGATTTACATTTACGGAATATGACAATGCCGATGTGGACGCAAAGAAAGCAAGGGAGTTATTCGCAATATTTGTCACAGGTACATCTGATACTTTGTCGACACCAGTCGGTAACTCTCTAAACTTCTCATCATCGTACGATACGGTTTCGTTATCGGGGGGTGGTTCTGCTACAAAGGCAAAAGAAGTTACATTTACAATACAGGATGCTGGATCAGCATCGAACGTGGACGTGTATTTCGCAGCAGAAACTGAGACTGCCGTAGTACCAAAACAAAAAACCTTATTCGAAGGGCAGTCTGTAATAGTTACCGATCCTAATAAAACTGTGGGATTGATTGATAGTCTACAGACAATAGATGTTTTTAGAATACGGGCGATTCTTGACAGCCAAGTTGATGCAAGTGGAACGCCAAATGCATTGAATCCTTCGGATCTTAGTGCTGCTGCTACGGGGTCATCCTTGTCAGGAGCAAATACGGTGTATGCAACCCAGAACTACGAGATGTATTCTGGTATGGAAGATAACTATTACGAATGGGGTGGGATAAAACTTATTGGTGAACCACCAACGGGTCAAATCGGTATCATTTTTGATTACTTTCGTCACGTTGATTCGGGTGGTTCTTACTTCTGCATTGATTCATATCCTAATAATATAGCGAGAAACGATTTACCAGTACATGTGTCTGCAACAGGTAAACAGTATTCAATGTCCAACTGCCTTGACTTTAGACCACAGAGAAATAATCTTGGTATTTCAAGTGCGGCACAAAATACTGATCCAATTGCTTCTGAGACAATCGATAATACTGGACAAATATGGACAAGCGAGTTTAAGAAGTTTCCGAGTATTGAGTACGGTATTTCTACTAGTGTAGCATATTATACTGCGCGAAACGATACTATAAAGATTGACAGCGAACTTGACATAGAAAAACTTGAGGGCAGTGATTCTGCAAAACCTTATGCTCCAATTCCAAGGAAATCCCATTACGAACTGACAGACGTTACTACAGTTCCATTTTCAGCCGATCCTTCTGATATACGGTTGATGCCTGCTGATGCTGAGATAAATCCATTCTACGATTTGGCTGTAAACTTTGCCAACCAGAATATGAATGACGGGCATCCAAATACGGTATTCTCTGCCTTTGATAACTTTGAGGGGCACGGGAAGAGTGACATAGACAATATTGATTTCGCAGCAAGTGTCGATACGTACGAGAAAACAGTACACCCGAAAATAATACTTAACACATACGACCTTGAGTATTCATCAATCGCTTCTAAGAACGTAGATAGTTACCCTTCTCTCATAGTGGCTGAGGCAATTAACGACAATACTGTATTCACGAATCCATATTATACTAATACGGTTCCATTGAATCCTTTTGGTCGATCTGCTTTCAGAGGTCAGATAAGTATTACTCCTCAGTTTAACAACTGGATGGACGATACTGTCAGACCTTCTACTATTATTAATACAGTAGGTGAGAACGATGCATTTGAAAAGTCGATCGTGCCGTATAAAAATGCTGTAATGAACTTGCACCAGTTCCACTGGTACGGGGTACATTCTATACGATTGACACAAAGACCAAAGACTTCTCGCCAATACGGTTTGCTTTCTGATGATATTATGCAACCTGTTGCACCTGTTCAGTTTACTGAAAGCATAGGTGGCGGTGCATACGAAAGAGATTTGACGACTGCCTTTTACATGCCAAAGCAAACTGTTTATTTTTCTGCTGAGGGAATGAAAGCACATGCTAATCTTTTTGTTTATTTTGATAACGAAAGAATAGATAAAGACTTCATACGATTTGCTAAGGTAATCAAGTTTGATGACGAAAATATCGCGACTGCCCTGTACAATACAGGTGAAGAGGTACGACAAGCAGTATCACTTGAAACTGCAGTAGGTATCGTAGTTGCTATAGCAAAACCAAGTGCAAATCAGACTTCACTCTACGTAATCCAAACTTCTGATCAGGATTTTAGTACTACTTCGGTGGATACGGTTGACGGGCAGGATTCTGGAGCAAGAGGTCAGATCCTTACGTTCGAACCAGCACCTACATCGCTTGCTGTTGATCAATTTGGGATCGTTGCTGGAGCATATGACCTGCCAGCAGGTAGATTTACCGCTACTGACAAGGTATTTCGTATCACAAATGCTGATGATACCGATGCAACTGCAACAGAGACTACGTTCGCGGAAACAACCTTTTATGGTAAACCTTTCTTGCCGAACAATTCTACGACAAGGGAAACTCTCAAGAGACGAGCAGACAATAACGATGCTAATGTTTATTATACTGAAGTCGAAAGGCAAAAGACTTCCTCGAATTTTAAGAGGTGCTTTGCTCAAGAGCTTTATGTTGATCCGTCGGACTATCCAAGAGGATTATTTCTAACAGGTGGATTCTGCTATGTTGCTAATAGCGATTCTTTCGCCAATACTGGATTACCATTGAAAATTTCAATGCGTCCTATGGTTGATGGATTTCCGTCTCCGAGTGAGACACTTCCTTTTTCAGAAGTACTGATTCAGGCAACTGAGATTACTCAAGTAATAATTCCTGACAGTGCAAATGATGATACTCAAACGGCATTTACCTTTCTCAATCCTGTTTTTTGTAAGCCAGGAAAGGCATATGCTTTATGTTTTGACTCGGATAATCCTGAGTACAGACTGCACATGTCACGAGTCGGAGAGACTCTACTGAACGAAGAACACAGAGTTCCACGATTTAAACACTTCCTAGGACTCTGGAGAACGAACAACCATGGTCGCTGGGACAGGGACAATAATACTACTTTGACAATAGATTTACATAGAGCGAAGTTTTATAATACTCCTAACTCTGCGGCATTTTTCAACGTCAAGGATTTCCCAACTGTCAATGCGGCATACGATAATTTTTATGTCAGGTCGCCATACATGACTTTCGGGAATATTGCTGAACCAGGATTTACATACCGATCAACCTCAGTAGCAACTGGTACTGATCTGTCGTACACAACCTTTAGAGTAAACGAAAACTATAATTTTAATGTTTTCGGTCGAGAAGGTCAGCAAAGAGTTATGGCAAATGATTCTAATACTTTCGTGATCAACGTAAGCATGCAGACATGGGATGATAGAGTTTCACCTGTCCTCGATAAGGATCAGATGAAATTGGTAACGACTGAAAACATTATTAACGATGCTACAATGGTTGGTTCAGACTTTATTGTTGAAGAGCCAGGTCTAGGATATGATTACGATACAACTGCTTCAGGAAATACAAATGCTACAATCGCTCTGACGGGTGGTGGAACATATGCAAACGGACTCGAGATTACAGTCGCCGAACTCGTCGTTGGGCCAGGTGGACGTGTTCTTGGAGTAAACGTAACAAATCAAGGCACAGGATACACAGGAAATGTAACTGCAACAGTATTACAGAAGTCAGGTTCCACACCTCCTTCAACTGTCGCTATTATTCGAGCAAAAAGCGAGCTTGATCCTTATAAAGGTAACTGTCAGGCAAGATACATTTCAAAGATTTTTGCTACAGGGGCGAACATACCTGCTAAAGGATTACGGGTTATGGCAGAGGGAGTTCGACCAGGAGGCACTGACGTGCATGTGTATTTCAGAGCAGTCTCAGGATTCAGTAAAGAAAAGATTTATGATGCAATGTATCATAAACTCGAAGGTACACAAAATAAATATGTTTATGGGGACGGAATTACGACCTTTGGTTGGGAAACACCAAAGGATTTTATTATACGAGACAAAGATGAGATAGTCTATGACACCTATTCTACTTTTCAGGTTAAGGTTGTCTTTACATCTGCTGACTCTACTACCGTTCCATATTTGAAATCATTAAGATTTTTTGCATTCTCATAAGGTATAAATGGCAGAAGACGCAAATAACGCAGTAACTAATGCTGATAACGCAATAGCGAATACTCTTGATCCTATGGTCGAGATTACCCAAGCAGATACACTTGATGGGTTCAGGCAAGGTTTCAATCAAATAGTAAAACTGTTCAATAATTCTATTACTGATCAGAATACGGTGAACCTTGACCACAGAACAGCAGGTGGTAATCTTTTCTTTGGTAATACTATTGTGATGAGAGGTCCGGACGGGCAGTTTGCTGCTGGTGATATAACCTGTAACAATATTATATTGACAGGCGATATCTCAGGTACGATCAATTATATCGCTGACGATGACAATTCTACAATGATCAAATTAGATGGAACAGATGAGACCATCGATGACGAGACAATAAAATTTTATGCTGGAGGCACTCAAAATTACGTGGCCACTATGCAAGTTGATAGAACAAGAATTTTCACGAACTTTACGGCAGAAGCAAATGCTAATGTCGAAGGACAATTTTATTTAAATGGTGATGGTTTTACATACGGGAATACTGAGTTTATAGGACCAATAAAAATACCACAGGGCATTACATCAAACACCGCAGGTCTCGAAGGGCAATTTCGTTTAAATACAGAATTAAACCTTCTTCAGTTTTATGACATAGATGACGGATGGGTGAATGCCGCAGGAACACTTCAGGATTTAGATGGAATTGATCTTACAGGTGCTTCCGTAAATGACGTACTTACTTGGAACGGAACAAAATGGATTTCTCAGGTAGTTACACCAGTCGGTACTTCAGGGATCGATGATCTTGCTGATGTAAATCTTGGTGCTCCAGTAGCAGGTGATAGATTGTACTGGGATGGCTCAGTCTGGAAAGCACAAAACCTTTCGATTACTGAGTTGATTGATTTTAACACTGATTTGACTCCAGTGGATGGACAACTTTTACATTATAATGCCTCAGTAAATAAATGGACACCAAATACAGTTTCTAATACCTCTATAAGAAGCATCGTACTGAACGAACCAGCAAATACAGTTGTCGTTACCAGAGAAAATAACTCTGAATCAACAATGAACGTTGCTCCACTTTTTGATTCTATTACCAGATTCGCCGATATACATACGGCAGGACTCATAGAAAAATCAGTACTTCAGTGGAGTGTTACCAACAATCGTTGGGAGGCAGGTCAAGATACTTCAGCAGCAAATACTTCTACTGCCCACGCAGTCGTAAATCCACAAACAAGTGCTAAAGCAAATACAGTTACATTTACTAGAGATGATGGAACGTTTTTTGACTGTAATTATACACCGATGTTTGGGACTGTTGATAAAATGGCAGATGTTAATACTTCTGTTTATCCTCCATCTCATCATCAGGTTCTTCGTTGGGAGTCAAGTATTTCTCAATGGATTCCAGGAGATGTGGAAGCAACCTTTGTTGATCTATCAACGAACAAACTGCATGAGCTCGCGGACATAGATTTACCCGTAGATGCTACTACCCTCACAGATAATTACGTTCTAAAATGGGATACAGCATCACAAAGATGGGGTGCGGAGGTTGATGTCAATGACCCGTCCCTTTACCAGCTGGGGGTCTTTTCGGACGTAAATACGTCAAATGCGTCTTCGACGCCTTCTAAGTCACTGTATTTACGGTGGGATCAGACGGCAGAAGAATGGTATGCCGGCACTTGGGCAGCAAACGATATGCCAGAGCTTAGTGACCTTGTTGATGTTGAGTATCCGTATCCTTTAGTCGATAAACCTTTGCATGATCAAATCCTGAGGTTTGATACAAGCGACAATAAATGGAAACCAGGCAATGACGTAATGACGGAGATTGGTTCTTTCGGATTAAACAGACTCTCAGATATAGATATTATTACGAATGCACCGACTGACGGCCAACTCTTAAAATATGAGACTGCTACAGGCAACTTTATACCAGCAGACGATACTTCCTACTTACAGATTCTGAGCACGATAACTATCGATGCTATGAACGACGTTGATACTATAACAGCAGGGAAGTTGGTAGGCGATGTTCTAAGATACGATGGGACGGAATGGACTTCATATTCCTTGCCTTTAGCACCAAACGTTCTTGCTGACATACCTGATGTGTCGACGACTGTCGCAACTGATGGACAAATATTAAAATATGATACTGCTTCCTCTAAATGGGGTCCAGCAGATGAATACATTTACACCTTAGATCTTTCGTCTTCCAGCATTATGGATCTATCCGATGTTTCAATGGGTGGTGGTTTAGTGTCAGGGGCAGTTCTTCAATGGACTGGTCTTGCTTTTGAACCAACATCCCTTGTAGAAAATACGCACGAACTTGAGGATTTAACGAATGTTTCACCAGGTCCTCCAAGTGTAGGAAATGTATTAAAATGGGACGGAAGTCTATGGGCACCTGCTACAGATGCACAACTCGAATTAGGAAATCATTATCTACAAGATCTCGGTGATGTAGATGCTTTGAATGGTTCCACTGAGGGTGACGTGCTCGTAAAGGGTAATGGTTTGTTATGGGAAGCCAGGGATCTAGATCAAGTGATTGGTAGTATTAGTAATCATTCTGACGTGGACCAAAACACTAGCCCAAATGAGGATAACGTACTGGCGTACGATTCGACGTCAGCTAAATATATTCCAACGACGGTAAAATCACTGACAAGAGCAAGAACAGATAGCGTCAGTACTTCAGTTGGGTCTTCCTCAGACAAGGAAGGAATGATTTCTGCCGATGCAAGTTATTTTTACTACTGCATAGCAGACTATGACGGAGCTACAAACATTTGGAGAAGAATTGCATTCACCGACGAAACATGGTAAGGATTAAATGTCAGGATATACACCTTTAGAGCCAATAACAACAGTAGATACTATCAGCACATTTGATGACTGGAGGGTGCTAACCAACCAAACTATCTCACGTGTAAATAATGCGACATCGTCAAACACGAATGTCGATTATTCAGATCTCATTTCACGTCTGGTAGTTAGAGACGAATTCGCTTCGTTTGTTGCCAATGACATTACCGGTAATAATTTCACCTCAAATGTATCATACTTTTTCTTAGCAAATGGCGAACAAACAAATACGAACACTGCCGTAACTACTTCAGGGTTCTACGCTGGTTCTTGGGATAAGGCATCCAATACTTATGGTACTGCTAATGATGTTCTTGTCGATCCAATAACCGACCCGTCAGGAATACGATCCTTAATATGTCGTACTACAGATGCTATATTATTACCACGTGGTACAGCAGGTGAAGCACCGATAAATCCAGAAGCAGGAATGCTTCGATATGATCTTACTTTAGGAACTCTTACATACTGGAACGAAAACACGATAAGTTGGAAGACATTGGGTGGTGGAGAACTTGGCGACAGAGACGTTGATACTGTAATCAAAGTGGAAAATGCTCCAGGAACTGATGAAGATACTATTCAGATGTACGTCGGTAACACTGGAACTGCCTTTCCTGTATTTACAATCAATGCTGCTACAACGAACACAGTTGTTAATGCTGTTTTTAAAGACTATGTATTATTTGAAAAAGATATTACCATTTCCGGTAACCTGACAATACTCGGACAACAGTCCTCAGTCGATGCGACCTCACTTGCTATTGAAGACAGGTTAATTAATATTGGAATGGTCAATGGTTTAAGAAATGAATGCGTATGTCTATCCGACGGAGCAAATCTTAGAATTAGAATGCCAAACATCCAGACTACAACTGGAACAGGGGCACAGGTTCCGCATGGATTAAATGTAGGTGAGTTGCTTTGGATTACTAATGTTAACGATATTCAAAACACTCTAGAAGGTCTCTACGCAGTCGAGGCAATCCACGATATCTATGAGTTTTCGATTAATAACGCAGATGGAACTCCTATCGGTGCAATCGTAGGCACTTTTTCCCCAACTCTTTCTTGGGCAGGTCCACAGTCTGATGCTGCTGTTTCATCGGGTGGTCTTGTACTGCCAGGAAATACAGAGCATAGTTTAAAATGGACAGATTCTGATCAGTATTTTTCGTTCTCTGATAATATGAGAATAGACAATACTGCTGCTTTCGGACTTCCTGTAGGAAATAGTGGACAGAGACCAAATCTAAGTGGTGGATCAGGGGATAATCCTCACATCGATGATTACAAAGGATCACTCCGATATAACAGCGAGCTGAACTGTCTAGAATCAATAATGACCAGTGCAGGTGGAGGTACTACAAAACACTGGGCACTTTTCCATTCTATGATTGACTCCGATGACGGATCTGATACCTTCATAAATGTATACGGGAATCCATCAGTCCCAACAGCAGTTGTATCTGCTGCAGGGCATACACTCAACGATATTGTATTTGTAACTGACGGAGTTGAGAGATTCTTTATTGATAATCTTGGATACGCCCACTTCACTTCTAATGGTGGTATAGTAATACCAAAGGGTACTACTGCCGAGCAACCAAGATTCCCATCAACAGATGCAGGTGGAGACACAACAAATCCTCTTGATGCTCAGGGCGATGGTATGCAAGTCGGAATGATCCGATTTAATACTGAACTCAATGTGTACGAAGGTGTATTTGAGGATGATTCAAGTACAGACAGTCTACGTTTTATGCCTCTCGGGTCAGGTACAGTTGATACTGGATCTGGTTCAGGTAATAATACATTTTTGAGTGTTTATGGCAATGATGTCAATCCATTTTCGCATGATCCTGCTGGAACGCATGTAGGGATACAGGGGAATGCTGTCCATACTCTGGACGACGTGATTGTTACTGTTGCAGGGGATAAGAGATTTATCATCGATTCGACTGGTTGGGCATCATTTACTTCGAATGGGGTACTTCAGATTCCACGAGGCACAACTGCTGAAAGACCTTCCGCTATTGCTGGAGGTTATGACGCAGGATCCTTACGTTTCAACATGGATACCAATGCAATGGAAGTTGTACTGGGCGACGGAACTACGTGGTCAGGAACTGGTGGTCTTGTTGACTCGTCTGATGGTTCAGATACGTTTATTAATCCTTATGGTAATCCCACAAACGCAACAAGTGTAATCAATGCCGCAAGTCACGTCTTCAATGATTTGACTTTTGTTACCGATGGCACAGAAGAAATGTTGATTTCAGCGAATAGTTGGATTTCATTACATACAAGTGCTAATAGTGTAGTAAGGTTGCCGACAGGTACAACTGCACAAAGACCTTCTACTACAGGAAATGGCCTCAGGGCAGGTTCGGTAAGATTTAACACAGACATTAATGCCTTTGAAGGTGTGATGACTGATGGAACTACCTGGGCTGGTTTCGGTGTTTTGTCGGATATACAAAATGGTGGCGATACTTTTATTAACCCGTATGGTTCTTCTACTGATGCTGCTAGCGTAGCTTCTGATTCTGTGCATACAGAAAATGATATGGTTTTTGTTTCGAACTCAAACCATATAATGACAATCGACAAAGGTTCTTCGGGTGTCTCGGGTAACGTATACATCGGTGATTCATATGATTTGGGCGATGTTGGTACTCATATAAGTAATGCTCCCGACGCCAAGTTCAAAGTCAGAGGTACTGCCAATGTTACAGGTGCAGTTGTCTTTAACAGTTCCTTCACGGTAAACGGATCAGTTGATTTTGATTCCACCCTAAATACTGATGGAGCCGTTACATTTAATAGTACAATGGATGTAGACGGAGGAACGACTCTTAACTCTACACTTGATGTAGACGGAGCAACGACTCTTAACTCTACCCTTGATGTTGATGGTCATTCTGAGCACAACTCCACAATGAATATTGATGGTGCTACCACGATAGATAATACTCTTGGAGTAACTACATCGATAACTGTCCCAATAATCAACGGGACTTCAGGTTCTCTTCAAATAAATGGTGCGACGCAGATTAATTTAGATACTGGCGCATCAAATTTTGATATGACTGATACTGCTATAATTCTGACAGGAACAAGAATTGATATTGGTGATGATTCAAACGATGCAATCAGAATTCGTCCAGGAACCAGTGCAGCATCCAATAAAATTTTACAATGTACAGATGGCGACGGGAACTCTACCTGGATTGATTTCGGAGTATTTGACGCATCTGGCAATCGACTAATTTAATGTATGGCGACACGAAGACCAATAAAATGGGATTACACACTTAACGGATTCAAGGAGTGGTCGGATTCAGAGATAGGTGCCCTGAAATATAATTTGGCAGTAGCATTCGGTAACTATTTGAATGGTGGCGGAATTGGCGCAGTTGGAGGAGTTTCAACAGGAACAGGGAAAGCAGATATATTTAACCCTGCTGGAGGATCTACTACCGATACAAGAAGAAATGCTGCATCAAACTCGAACACAGCAGGTGGTGGAACTGGAACAGATTATCCAGGATATCCCAGTACTACAACTTCTACAATATCAAGTAGTCGTTGGCAACAAAACTTAGATGCCGTTGGTATGCCAAGTGCTGCTACTATTACTGATCAATCATTTCTTTATTATAAAGGAAGTGGATACCAGTTCCAATACATCAATACCGAAACAGATTTTTTAGATACTATCGTTAATGATGCTATTTCAATAATGAGAACTGGACATGAGGTAGGAACTTACAGAGTAGGAACTGGAACACCAAGCAATGGTGGCTCGGGAACGTGGACTGACAAAGGAGTTGTTTTTACCGATACTACATATTCTGCAGGATCAACCACATACAGGTTGTATCTTAAACGGAATTTGAGCGATCCTTCTCCTTATGCCCCTTCCTCTCCTACTTCACATCGATGGACAGTCGGAGGAGCATCACAAGGTTTCCATCCTCAGGATATTTCAACTGGCTCGAGTCTCATCCAAAATGTACTGCTACCCATTCTCAAAAGAAATATTTCGGGAGGTGGTAGATTACAATATAGGATGGGTGGTACGAACAATGGAACCAACAGAGGTTCTATGAGTGACAGACGCCAGGAATCATCGTCTACGTCACAAAATTATTCGAATCCAAACTATTTTTCGCATCGAACCCCAAGTGGTGGTGCTTCAAATATAACAAACTATTACTTTAAGCTAATATGAAAAACACACCAAGATGGGTAAACTGGGTAACGAATCCAGAAGAAGACAAACAGTTAGATCGCCCAAGCACGATTGAGGTCGTTCGCCATAATGAATACGGTGAATATGAACATGATATTTTTATTGTCGACCATGCTTCGGAATCCTTTAAGGAAATCCTTATGGATCCGGAATGGGGAAATGGTAGTGATGCTGAACTTGAAAGAAAGATAACTCTTTCCACTGAAGAATGGAACGTGATGGAGGCAGAAACTGCCCAAGAATTCACTGAGTATAAAGAATGGAAAGCAAATAACAAGGAAGCAGCAGTTCCTCAAGCAGTAAAAGAGGTGGTTATAAAAGAAGTAGTTGAGAAGGTCTTTCTTAGTACTATAGAGCAAGCAACAAGCGAGGATATCTTCAAACTCAAGTTGGACATATTTGAGAAAGAGGAAGTTCAGAATGCTGATAAAAAGATCAAATCACGGATACGCATGTCCAAGGATCCCTTTGAGATTTTTAGTCTTTATTATTCTGTCATGACTAAGGTTCCTGATGATGAGGCAAATCTTTCCCCTGCTGGTAGTGTACCAGCTTAATATCGGGGTGGAAATCTCCCAACCATAAATATTCATTATCATATAATTTTGACATATGGTAAATATATTCCTTTTCAGGTTTATCTTTCCATTTAGTATGCCACGCATCTGGAACAAATTTCATTTTCAGAGGGGTGGCACCGATTCTCCCTCTGACACAATCTTCAACAAAATTCATTTCCCCATTGACAGGTCCGCAGGTTATTCCCTCAGCGATGTAGTGATTTTGCCAATATTGTTTATCTTTTCTGAACGTATCTAAAATGTATTTGGTGTCTTCTGGCCAAAACTTGTAAAATCCTCCTGCGATTTTGTAATGTATTGCTGTAGGATTATCTTGCCCGTACCAGTTTTTTGTAGTCAGGAACTCGCCCCTCTTAACAGGCAACTCAAACAAATCTTTGTAGTCGTTCATGAACTCTAAGTCAATGTCGATTAGCACCACGGGGCAATCCTCGCCCTCGAATGCTCTTAGCTTGTTCCATTGGAGTGCAACTCCTTCCTCTTCGTCTCGAATCCAATTAATATCTAACTGCTTTTCGAGTCTTGTTTCGTGTTCGAGACCGTACCCTTCCCCGATTCTTACGGCATATACTCTGTAGTCCATTCAGGTGTTTCTACGTTATGGTTCAATAAACAAACAGGAAAATCGTGCATTCTTTTGTCCCAGTACCAAGACCATGCTATTCTATCATAGATTTTATATTCGACTTCTTTGTAAAAATATTCGTCTATTCCCTTGTCATATTTTTCTCGTTTAAAGTTTTTTGCTATATCACTTCGGTCACCACGCCATGTCATTATTGAGGAGTTAAGTGGCGTGTGAAATGGCGGTCTCCACCAAGCAAACAATAAAGTAAACTCATCTCTAACCACGTCTATTGGATCTTTGATTATTAAGTCTAAATCAAAGTAGACGTAGTTCTCGTCTTTCTTACATTGCTCAAACATTTTGAGTTTATCGTAGACTGATCCTTCGCCTCTTGTGATTACATGAGCACGATCATAATCAAACCCTACGTTGTGCAATTGATATTCTATATTGGCAACATCATTCTTATTGTATTTATCGCCAGTGCAAACCATTACGACTATTGTCATGTTCTTCCATATACATATGTGTGAGCACCATCCTGGTACATATCATAAACTTCACTCAGTTGATTCTGAGAAATCAGTTGTTCACAGTTTTTAATTGGACTACAGTCACCATTGTGATTTTGGTTGTCTCCTCTGAGGATAAACTCGCCACTATGGATTCTGCCTATTGGGTAGGTCTTTTCGCAGTTCCAATGAACCACGCATCCGTGGAACTCTACGTCATCAAAGATAGCATCTTTACAGATTACTTTATCATCGGTGTTATAGTTTATGTCATAGTTGATATTCCAGACCTCTACACCCATGGTTTCAAGTTGTCTCATCAGTTCCAGCTCGTTGCATGCGACAAAGGTTAGTTCGTCGTGTTTAACTAACCATGAATAAATCTGTTTCGTGGAGTTCATAATGTTTTTTCATTACAGATATATTGTTATTATAAAGGTGGGAGGTGTTGAACAACGTCACGCATCCTTCTACCCCATTCACGTTGTAATTGGAGAATATATTATCACCCCAAAAACTCAATCTATTATTTCTTACATGCTGATAGAACAAATACTTATCCAGACTTTTGTATGTCCAAGCAATTTTCTCCCAGTTTTGATCAGTGTACTCACGTAACCACGTCGCTTTGTTCCTGTCCCAAAATACAAATGAACTATTGACGTGACAGGATGATCCTTTACCATAAGGTCCTAGACTCATATCAGCAAAATTGTTCCAATAGTTCCAGATAAAAGTAATGTTAGGATGAGGTCGAGATACCAAATGTGTTATGTTTTTGTTGATATGTATGTCCAAGTCTAGCCAACCATTAACATCTGCTTCATCATTATTTATTAGCATTAACTTTTCATACGTGAACATTCGTTCTGTGTCGTATGGACGTAGATCTTGGATATCACGAAACTCGCACTCATTGGTAATACCTTTCTTATTGTCTGTCCACACTCTCAGGACAAATGGCAGATCAAGGTGCTTGCCAAGTAGACTGTACAGTCGATTGACATATTGATTGTCGTATTTATCTCCCCACTTCAGGGTGTTCAGCTGGACCATAGATCTGCGTTTGACGAGGGTTTCCGTTTTGGTATTTTAGAGTCAGCACTCGATACACACGAATCAGTGATGCAAGGCATAGGAGAATCAAATAATCTAAATCCTTTGTTAATATAACCCAAAGGTTCGTCCGAGCAGCTATAACTTCTTTTGATCGACCCGTCAGGTTCCCGTATGATTATGCTACGATACCCTGATGAGCAGTCCCAACCTTTGAACTTATTAAAACCAAAGGAGTTGAACCTCTCTGCCTGGTCAAGTCGCCATGTTTTCCCGTCCTTGTCCTGCATTTCAATCTGATAATGTTGGCCGTCAATCGCTTTCATGCGAGGGAACTTTGACGTAGGTCTGACAACCTGCCTTTTTCTTTCAGTGAAATCTTGCTGAGGTAAACCATTGTGAAGTATATTCATCATCTCATCAGTGTATCCATCAACCACAAAACTTGCTGTGGGATCTGACTGAGGTTTCAACGTCACGTTGATTTTCCTCTCATGGAAGTAGTTGGCGTCTTCCCAGAGGTGATCAAATCTCTCGGGTATCATTACTGAGTTGACCGTTACCTGCACATCCTGTGACTGAAGATATTCAAGTTTATCAGCAAAGTCTGCTCTCTTTTCAGGAGTATTGATATGCTCTTTATGGTAGGATGCTGTGATTGATACTCGATGAAAGTCCTTAGTTAGTTGGCAATATTCCTCCCACCATTTCATTTTCCGTGAAATGTTAGAGGTAAGGTGTGTAGACAGCCAGTTACAGTTTCCAATATCTTCACGGAGGTTGTCTAGGAGAGGAATAAGAGTAGGAACTACGGTGGGTTCTCCACCAGAGAATGAGAAGTGGAACGAGTTAAATCCTCGTTCTCTTGCCTGTCGTTTGATTTCTTCAATAGTAAGCAGTACGAGGTCTTCCGATCTCCAATCTTTCTTTTTGGTTGAAGCATACGGCCAGCAATAACTGCAGGAGTAGTTACAGTATCTACCAAGCAACCACGACACATTGAATAGGTCGCGATGGAGCATCGTCCATTGCCCCACCATCTCAATATCGTCCCAAGGGATTTTGGTAAAGTCAGTTTGTGAGAATTTTACTGCCATTGTGCTGAAAAAGGATCGTAGTTATCTTGTCCGGAGTTACACTTTAACGCACAGGTCTTGAGTCTGTCACCAGTCCAAGATTCCTGTACTCGGTTAAAGAACCCACCCGTTATGATCTCTTTCAGGGGTGTCTTCTTTATGTTTATCAGGTCGTAGTCACCAATCATATCATGTACATCACCAGATTTTTGTTTACGCCACCACTTAAGAGGTTGCCCACCCAACCAGCAACAAGGAAAAGTGTATCCCTCTGCTGAGATATAGATTTCTTTTTTGTCTTCTGCTTTACAGTCTATTTTACACACCTCAAGGTATTTATCAAAAGTTCCATACTTTTTCTCTAGCACCTTGTACTGGGGCAGTGCCTTGTTCTGATATTTGGGATTCAAAGGTTGCTCGAGGTATTGTTTCGTTTCACCCTTTTTGTTGACTGCTTGGTGGCCATCCTTCTCAGTCAGGGTAGCAGTGTTGATATACCTGCCTGACTTTTTAACAATAAAATCTTTTACGCCAAGTGCCGTAGCCCATCTTCTAGCATCCTCAACCTGATGCTCGTTGTGACGAAAGACAAGGAATGTCCATTTCGCGAAACCACCTGCCTCACAAAATGCTACCATATTTTCCTCAACCCTTTGCCACCTCACACCTTGACGATAGAGATGATTTGTGTCCTCTAGTCCGTCGACGGAGAAGTTGACCTCTGAGTATTGTGCAAGTTCTTCCCACCAAGACACATCACGTGCTCCACCATTTGTTGTGGTAAGTAAACGAATCCCTGGATTTTTCTGTTTCATCCACGCACAAATTCTGGGTAGGTCCTCACACATATGTGGATCCCCGTGGTTCCCACAAAAATACCAGAAGTTGGTTTTCTTGATAAACTCAAAGTCTATCTTGTTCATGAACTCTTCAGCAGTCCACGTAGCATTTGTAAGGTGATGATTAACTGCCCCACCATTTTGATTCCTGTCACACATAGGACAAGAAGCATTGCATCCCTGTGATGGTTCAAAATGTACTTGCCTTATGTCACTAAACTCCATACTTCTTCCTCATATTCCATAATATCTTTTGTACCAGGTGTCCACAAAGGAGTGACCGAAACTTGGATGTCCGGATATCCCTTGAATCCGTCCATAAAACTTTTTACTTGTTGGATTTTTTCTGGATGCAACATGCATTTTAATCTTACTGACTTTTTGTTTTCGTTTCTGTGTGAAAGAAACCTATGTAACTTTTTTATGTAGGATTCTGTAATAAATTCAAAATGTATGCTTATCGCTAGGTGAGAGTATGTATTAAGATGCCTAAGATAATCGGCAGACTTAGATCCATTTGTAGATGTCGATATGTGTGCGTAAGGATTGTGTTCGCTCAACCATTTTACAAAGTCAATATATTTTTTGTTGAGTGTTGGCTCGCCACCAGATATATTTATGGTAGAGACATTTTTTGGATTTACAGTATTCCATGCCTCTTTGTATTTTTCGATGTCAATGGATTTAGTAGATGAATGATTCTCAGGTTCACAGTATGAGCAACTATAATTGCATTTCTTTTCAGTATAAAAGTTGACGTTGACTCTGTTTTTATTATCGATGGCGAGTATCTTCTCACCTCTGTACGGGTCAATCTTATCGGGGGCATGTTTGATTAGTTTAAGAAAATCATGTGTCTTCCCTTTTCTCATTTCTATATCATTGCCACAAAAACAGTTGTCGTTGGGGCAGATGGTTTCTTTGATAGGGACAAACTCTCCAATAGATTGTTCGTCAGGGTGTCCGCAAACTGTTTGCCTAACTGTCCATTTCTCTACGTCAATAACGTATTGATTTGGTTGGCAAACCCATCCCTTAAAGTTTGTATTCTGTTTTAATTGACTGACTGTTGCTGTCTTCAGTCCCTTGTCAGTCAGTACTTTCAGCATGCATTCTCCCAATCACCATGAATCTGTTATAAGTCTGCATTGATCGTGTACCAGTGTAATAGGTTTCCCCGAGATTTTGTTGACGCACAAGTTCCTCTACGTCAGGGACACAGTGAGTGTGGCCATCTCCATCAAAATAATCATTTGACATTATGATAACAAGAGGATTTCCTTTGAACATTTCTTTGTTCGCAGAAATGTTAGACATGTGTTCACCAGAAGTATTAATGATCACCTGCCTTCTTCTTTTATCAGTTCTTTCAAACCAATCACCAAATTGGTGGACTGAATATTTAGGGGCAAAGTGATTTTTGTATTGAGCCATGACAGGATGGCACAGGTCATCCTTATCATACAGGTCTACCTGTTTTATATTGGGAAAGGTATGATCAATGTATTCCATCAATGGCCACCCGAACCAAGAACCAACAACCTCAATGTGGCAGGGTTCGGAGTATTCAAACTTTGGTTTAAGATTTGCTATTTCATCGACCATCCATTTTTTAGATTCGTACTGTTGAGCAGACATTGAGTCTTCCCAGGACTGTGAATAATCTTGTGACAGATTGCCCTCTATCCACCTGCCTACCTGAGCATACTTCGTCGCCCGTTGTTCTTTTTCAACATTGTAAAAGACCTTTTCAATGTCGGCCAATTTCTCTCGTAATGCAGATAGACGATTAGCATATTCACGATAATCACTTATCTTCATAATGTCTCTCCAAGAAATACATCTTGCTTTGCTTGCTTGCACGTAGTTTCACACCTTGATATTGGTTTGTGATCCCACGACGAAACGATTTCTTTCCACAATTCCCCGTCAATGATTTCGTCTGGCTCAGCATATTTCAAACTGTTGTTCAGCACGTCACCTGTATTTTTGAACAGTTGTTGAAAGTCAGTATGGTATTCTTTTGTAGCATAAGACTGTAGGAACTCTGAGTTCAAAAAGCAACAAGGGAGCATCACACCTGTGTGACTAATAAAGATTCTATTTTGCTCCCCATATTTACATACAATGGTCTGTTCTTCTTTTCTTTGTAGTTTCTTAGACTCTTGGTTCTCATTTCTATGAGAATAAATCAATCTGAAGTCAGTAAATCCTTCTTTTTTTGCCATGCGTTTGGCGTCATCCATCAAGTGCTCATTGTGATCAAATGCTATAAACTGCCACGTTGCTTTGCCACCTGCCTTAATGAATGCTCTCCAATTTGCCTGCACTTTTTTGAAGTTTGCACCTATCCTGTATTTTTCAAGTGACTCCTGGTCTATGCCGTCAAGACCAAAGAAAACAGATATTTTTCTTTTTCCTAACTCGCCCCAAAACTTTTCTGTCTTAGTTGAGCCATTCGATGATATGTTAATGTCTATGCCGTCAAGGTGGTCTAATATTGCCAACATATCAGGATGTAAGGTAGGTTCGTCAATCGATCCACAAAAGTTGACCAGTTTTGCGTTAGGAAAGTTCTTGTATGTCAGCCATGTTTTAATCTGATCTAAAGTAATCATGCTTTTGTTTAGAAGATGATCAACCTTATCCCTTTTGACTTGCCGGAAACAACCTGGGCAGTCTATATTACAAAATGACGTTAGCTCAACGTCAATCCACTCAATGCTTTCTCTAGACCACACAGACTTTTTCTCCAATTGGTTTTTCTTGCTTTATCTAAATCGTTTAGATAGTTAATAAAAGTTTCACCTTTTTCTGACCATCCATCTTTTTTAAACATATAATTAACGTAAAAAGGATCTATTTCAAAATCAATTTCGTCACTGATTTTTTCTTTGATGCTACTGGGCAGATTTTGTGCTGACATATAGTAGGGTTCTGTTACATGATTCTCAAACAAAAATCTAATGTCAGGAAACTGTTTGCGCAATAACTTGTAGGTATCTACTAAGTAGAACATGCTTACATTACTGCAAGTCCATTGAAAGGATGTGTCAAAGTTTGACGGAAATTTTTTAATGTTTTCACACCAATCATCCCATTTTAATCCATAACGAAAATATTCCCCTGCTGTTTCTACACAGTCAACAGACAATCTCAGTCTTACCTTTTTGAAGTTTTCCATATTCTCAAATCTGAACGAACCATTGGTGACGTAAGCGATTTCTATTTCATTCGCATACTCGCTTTCATTCAGTTTTTTGATAAACTCGTTATGTCTTTTATTATAAAACGATTCACCACCTAAGAAATTATACCTTTTTATTTGAGAAATGTCAAGTTGATTCCAAAAGTCATTATCTTTTGCTATCCAAGTATTATCATTTTCTACGTATTCGGTTCCATATTTTATGGCGACTTCCTTGTCCTCAACCCATTTCGAACTAACATTTGGACTACAATGAATACATTTAAAGTTGCAGACTGTACCAGTTCTTACATCAATGTGCTTTGGATATTCTGTTTCTGCGATCAGATTTTCGTCATGCCACATATCATTTTCGTCTATGCGTTTTGACTTGCCACCCAACTCTTCAACATGCTTACATCTGCCACAGTTTGCTGGCCACTCACCATTCAAAAATGTTTCACGAATCTCTCTAAAATAAATGTTGTTCCACTGCTCTTTTACACCATGCTTTTCTAACTTACCATTCCAAGTCTGGAACTCTTTGGCAAAGTCACTTTCAAGGATTTCCTTTGGGGTGTCTTCAATTTTAGTAGGTGGCCATGGTAAACCTCTTTTCTCAAACATATGCTTCCATTGTGCATTTATGTTAGAGTAACCACAGACTCTCGGTCGCCCGTAAATATTTGTACCAAAATTGATCCAAGGTAGAATACAACTCATAATGCCCTCAGCAGTGATCGAACACCAACAGGTTTACCGTTGCTCATAGCAAGGTGTATTGCTTTTGATGGTTGCAGTTTGAAATCCTTAAGAACTTGATTATATTTGTTTTCATATTTTTTCCAAAAATACTCTGGACCAAACTCCTTCATGAAACGTGTTCCAATCCACATCAGTGGTTGTTGATTCATGTTAAACTTATTCATTAATGTGATAGGTCCTTCAGTTGTCCATCGTGCATATCTCACACCGATTCGACAACCACCTATGCCTCCTTTACTTAAACTGATAGCAAAAGTCTGAATAGCAGGGTGGTCAAAATTGAAATCAATATTGCGTATGCAACTAATCCAAGCAGCATCAACATGCACAGGGATTCCCTTTTCATAACACGCATCGAGTATTGTGTACATGCCAGGATGTATATCACCGTAGTAAGGAAACGGCATTGATATAAGTAGGTGCCTTTTATCGAGGGTATCGACAGTAGCATACTCTATTTCATTGTTCAGTCGCCAGTGATATTTATAATCATTTTTGAATATCTGCAAAGAACCATATGTCTGATACAGGTCGTCGATGTAATGTGTGACACCCTGTATGACATGCCTGACAGGGAATGCATCCATTCCTGTAAAACTGCTGAACTGATGATTTCTCAACCATTCGTCAAAGGCATGTAAAAAATCTACGTCAATAGTTTTTGCGTGAACTGGAGTTTCCTTAAAAATACGAGCATAAAAATCATTGATGCTCTCATCGTACATTGGTTGCTGTCTTTCATACTGCAACCAGTCTAATGTGTATTCTCTTTCGGGACTATCTATCATTTAATAACTTTTCTTTTCGCAAAATCTCCACAGGATAAATAGCACCTGGGTAGGTGAAGAGGGTGTGATTTTTCCCACGACTCGGCCAGTGTTTTTTCATACCACTCAGACTGAATAATGTCGTAAAATTTTGACTGCTGTAGATCATTTTTTAAACCAACTTTTGTTAGTATGTCAGTTTTGCCTGCAACCTGTTCATCTTGTAAATGACAGCAAGGCCATATTCTGCCTTCTGATGTAACGAACAGCTCATTTTCTAACTGATGTCGACAAACAATATTTGCTGCCTCATAGTCACCCGTGCGTGCTCGAGTCTCAACTGTCTCGTATATGTCTTCGTCGATCTTTAGTGCTTCGCTTGATTTAAACTTTGCTGCATCAGCAGTATTTCTCCAACTGACACGTATCTTTAACTCAACACCTAACTCTTTTGCTTTTTGTTTTGCCAGAGGGATTTCGTCTGCGTTGTAATCAAAATGTATATACTGCCAAATGCATTTACCACCAGCATTATAGTAAGTATGAAAGTTTTCCCAGACCTTGTCGATGTTTACGTTTTCTCTGTAATCATTTTTGGTAACTCCGTCTATTGACCAATGTACATATAAACGATTGCCGCTCATCGCTGATAACTCGCCTAACTGAGTCCAAAACTTTGATGATCTCATACCACCATTGGTAGATATTTCTATGCTTTTGACTTTCTTCTCTAGCATCAAATAGGAACATATTTCATAGCAGTCAGGGTTGACAATCGGGTCACCTAACACACCACACAGTTTAATTTTGGCATTAGTCAAGTCAACCTCATCAAACCAATCTGTCATTTGGTCTATGGTAATATTTCCTTTGTAGTAGTACTTTCCCCTGTTGTCCATCATTGTTCGTTGACAACCTGAGCAGAGAGCATTACATAGAGAACTTATCTCAAACTCTATTCTGAATGGTCGATCCAGCACCATGGTAATGTCCTTTTGCTATTTGTATTTCTTTTCTTGTCTAACTTACTCAAGTATGCTCTCATCTTTTGATTCAACTTTTTGTCGAACTCATAGTCTACGTCAACATCACAGTATTCTATGACTTTCGGTGGCAAAGCATTTATACTCAAAAAGTCTGGGTCGGTAAGATAATTTATGTAGTGTTTGTAGTCTGAGTATTGCTTTGTGTAGTTTTTGATATTATCAAGGTCTGGCAGGTTTAGGCAACTGACTGTTGTGTTAAATGGTTTATATTCAATATTGTCGAGGGAAAAAATAATATCTATACCAGACTCAAACTTATCCCACTCTGATGGGAAACGAATATAATCGTTTACTTGCTTGTACCCGTCAATCGATATTACGATTTCAACAACATCAAACTCTTTTAATATGCCCAGCAGTTTGTTGTCTGCATCGATGCAAGCATTTGTGTTCAAAATAATGCGAGTGTCTCGGGACTGCTTTTTCAATATGTTCTCAGCAGTTCTCATATAGAATGGTTCTCCACCAAGGATGCTTATTTCTAATGCATCAGATAAATCTGGCAGTGGTATTTTCCTGTTCCACAGTGGTCTACCAACAAACTCATCGAATATCTCAATGTCTTCTCTCCATTTGGTAGACTGATCAGGTCCACACATAACACACTTTAGATTACATACATCATCGATTCTCAGGTCAAAGGTTCTGACTTTGTCCAGAGGCAAAAAGTCATATCGTTGATTGTAATACTGTCTCGAACTGGTTCCTCCACGTTCCTCTTTGTCGAAACAAGGTTTGCATCCTTCAGGTTTTATGCCTGCTAGAAACTGTTCTCGTACGTCTCCCTCGCCTTCAAACATACAGCAGGGTTTCATAGTTTCCCCATCTATAAAAGAATGGGTGAAAGGCATTTTACACAGCATCTAACTTCTCAAAAACCCTTTTCGTTGTTTCGTCTGTGAACCAGTTGCTTTTCTTTTGTGATACTTTCTCAAAGTCCAACTCATCGACAGTATGCCTGTCAAACATCTCTTTCACATTGTCTTTTGATTTTGTGATGCACATACCACATCCACAAAATGTTTTCGGACACGTAATCATTGGCACCCTTCTAGTATACAATGAATCGCCGAGTTTGTCAAGTATATCGTCAAACTCGGATATCTTTCCAAGAGGAGCAACTTTTCCATCAAGATTTACGCCACAAGTTTGATGAGTCCATACACGATCTGCCTCTGAGTTTATGAAAAGAAAATACCAGTTAACCATACAGCTCCAACCCTGAAAGTTTGTATCAGGGAGAAAGTAAGAATCCTTGCCGTCTGCCTTAAAGCATCTGCCTCCGCAACAGGGACGTCCCAATCCTTTTTGGGTGTTTCCTGATTCTGCAACATTTTGTCCTTTCTGTTTCCAGTAATCTCTAAACCATTTCATTTGATCTTCTTCGTACACCTGTGTATAACCTAACTCTATGGACTTTTTATCATCGGGATGATCATCTCCTATGATTCGTGGTACGTAGTCTACACCATTTTTCTCCATTGTCTCGCAAACATCTACGCATTCCCAAAAGTAATCTTTGTGAAACATTACGTTTACCTTGTACTTTTCTCGTAATACGATAGCATTGCTTATTACTTGTTTTTTCTGTTTATCTGTTGATTCACAATGATATGACAGAGTACCACCAGTTGTCAGGGACATCACTTTATCTAAAACACTATTCGAAAACCACCCATTTGTAGTCAGACCTCTACTGAAAAAGGGGTAAGTAGTCTTTACGTATCTTAGGAATTTAAAAAAGTCCGGATGAACAGTTGGCTCACCGCCAGTAAAACTAAGTTTTTTCATAGCAGGCACTTTACGAAACTGATCATACAGTAACGCATATTGAGCAACCTTGTCTACGGTGTCGCATAGTTTTTCATAGTCAATAAATGTAGACCACTTATTGTTTCTGTGAGGAGGGCAATATGAGCAGGCATATGAGCACCTGCGTCCGAGGTCCCATATGATCTGATAACGATTTGATTTGTCTTCTATATTTTCTATATTAAGCATACCATTGTAGCCATTCGAGGTCAGGAAAGATTTTTAAAAAATCAAGTTTTCTTCTTTTTGCTATGGTATAACACCACTCTGCAGTTTCGGGCAATCGTTCAGACCAGTCCTCCGAGTTCATAAATGAAACAAGTCCCTCAAGTCTTTTTATGCCGTATGGCAGTTCACGCCACTCTGTAAATGACAGATTTTCTACGCCATTGCATTTTTGCCAGTTTTCTTCAAGCCAAGGATAGAACTCATTAAACTTTTCGGTTACCTCCATCTTGAACCACTTTGGCAGTACCTTGCAGTTTAATTGAGGTGGCCAGTAGGCAAGATGTAAATCTATCATGCCTGCTCCAGCAGGAAACTTGTTTAACAGCTTCCATTGTTTGCTCAGTTTCCATTTGATAAAATCGGGAAGATAAAACAAATTGAGAGCTATGATTGTCGTGGCTGTAGTAAGTCTCAAGTTGCCGTGCGGGTAATCATCAAGTGCTTCCATTTGGGTCACGACTTGTTCCCAATTAGATGGGTATCGAATGAAATGGTTTTTCTCTTCATGACAGTCAATGCTGAAATGAAAAATTACATTTCTAAATTCTTTCCATAAATCAAACAAGTGTGGTTCCCATTCGAGACCATTTGAGTTGTATCGTAGTTCTATATCTTTAGCATGCCCCATTTCAATGATCTTCTCAAGCACCATGTAGTGCTCATCCATAATCAATGATTCGCCACCTGCCCAGTACAGTTGTTTCAGCGTAGGAACCTGAGTCCAAAACTCATCCCAGAATGTAGGATTTGATTTGTGCCAAGCATACGAGCCACCTGACCATGCCAACTTTCCGGAGTCTTTTTCCCAGAGTTGTGAGTCGCGTAGTCGTTCGTTCTTTAGATCAGGGTAGATTTCTTTATATTCCTTTACCCATTTAGAAGAATCATGAGGAGAACACATAACACAAGCCAACTGACACTTACTGCCCAAACGTAAATCAATGTACCTGACTCTTGGAGGTACGGAGCCATCCTCGTTTGTTTCTCCGATGATATCGTCGAGTCCGAGTTCTCCTACCCACTTGGCAGTTTCCCATTGTCGTTTGCTTCTGTGTCCTGCATCTTCTTCCTTAAAGCATTTCAAGCATGAGGGAGGTTTTTCACCATTAAGCATCATTTTGCGAACTGACCTCATGTATTCGTTGTTCCAAGCATCAAGCAAACTTGTCGTTGCTAGATTTGCTGGAAGACCATCATCTCTTCTGAGTACACCTGCCTCTGAGAGAGTCTTTTTTGTTGAGTCTTTATTCTGAACACCTGATGCGTTTGCTGTACAGCAAACACGCATGTGGCCATTCGGTCGTGTGGATACGTGCATCCAAGGTAAAGCACAGAAAGTTTTTGAGGGTAGATTGGTAGGATCTTTATCAATTATCATAAATATATTGGGGAGGAGGATTATCTAAAAATCCAAATGCCCACATTCTTTCTTCACACCACCAGCATTTTCCGCAATGATATGAAAGATTTCCAGTATCTTCTGGATCACCTTCGCAACTTCTGGTGATAGGAAATAATGTGTAGGTCAATTTGAAATCATCATAAAGAGTTTTAATATCTTTTTTGTTTATTTGAAAAAAGGGATTTATATAATGAGCTAGTCCACTAACTGATTCTAGAGGTTTCTCAGCCGACTCGTTTCTCGTAGGTTCACATTTTTTGTCTACAAAAATACTCATATCATTATCAGGGGGATTTGAGGTTATTCCTGAATACATAATCTCGATTAATCCAGAGTTGAAGTTCTCAACGTCTCTGTCTCTAAACTCCTTTATTTCTCTTTGGTACTCATCTGCAATGTCTGGATAATAAATGATGTGATCATTCATTGTAATATTTAGGTCACCCTCTATAAAATCGATAACGTTGCCAGCATAGATAGGATTTGATGGTCTTCCTCTACGAACAGACATTGGTTGGAATTTTATATCAAGATTTTCATCGCGAATCTTTTTGTTTATCATCCAGGCACAGAGGGAACTGTCGGCACCACCTGACATCCACATGCCGATTGTTTTTACAGGAATTTCAACAAACTCTTCTTTGATTTTGAGTGTCGATTGACGTTTCTTCATCTCATCGGAATCATCGAAAAATCTTATATCATGCAACTCCTGCATTATTTTATCAGTATAACGGGTTGTTACTTTGGGTATGCTAATGTCCATAATATTTCCCACATTTCTTTATTTACATTTTGAAAAAGTATTCCCTGATGTTTATCGCAAGTTTGTATAAAGTCTATACATTTCTTATGCTCAGGTTTTACTTCAGTTTCATTACAAATAATATTGTTAAAATCACCCATGCCTCTCAGTGATTTTATGCCCCATGATTTTCTTATGTTTTGTGGTATCTGTTCAAGTCGTAGGAAGGTTGGTGTAATCAAGGGATTCATTCTGCTTTTGCCTCCGTGGTATTCATCTCCACCAGCAAAGTCATATACTTCATTTAGATTGTTCACATTCAAAACTGAGATAGTAGTATAAATGTAAGTATCCCAAAGTGATATGTGTCTGTTAATATTTTTCTCTACCTCAGACCAGATAGTACCAAACCTAATACACTCGGCTAGCTCCCCGACGGCATCAATGCTTGCGTCTATTTGAACAGAATCAAACTTTTCCAGTTCTTTGATTGTTGCATCATCTGGGAAAATGCTAGCATTAGTATTTATATCAACTTTGGCAGACTTGGGCAGTCTTTTAAGAAATGGTACTAATTTTTTTGAAAGGAAAGGTTCTCCGCCCACGATTCGGACTTCTTTCATTTCTGAGAGATCTACAAGGTTTAGAAATCGTTCTTGCTCATTAGCGAATCGTTTTCTGTTTGGATCCTTGTAAAAATGGTCTTTATCAAACCGAGTCCAGTCCTCGTCGACCGAATCCCATTTTGATGACAAGGCAGGTCGACAAATACGGCACATGAAGTTACACGTAAAGTCAAGGGCAATTTGTATGCCTTCTGCAACGGCAGTCTGTCGCATTGACTCATGGCCATTAGATTCATTTTCTACACAAGGCCAGCAACCTTTTTTGACAGGATTTGACCATTCAGAAAAATCGACACCTGTATAAATGTTTGAGTTCCATCCTGTAGCTATATCAAACAAACAGCATGGTGTGACTCTGCCATCTGCTTGACTAAGATCTAAGTATCCCTTTAGTCTATTGCATTCCATAGATATATCTTTTAAATTCCATAATGTCAGGGTGTTTGTTTGTCAAGAAAAACTGTGATATCTGCTTAGCAAGGACAATGTGATTTGCATGTGACAAGTGATTGCTTCTAGTATCAAAATCAAAATGTGGCTGATTTGTTTTATTATTTATTTCGAATTGGGATATGAATGTCAAGGACTTCGGAACCATGAGTACATTAGAAGGTATTTCTAATGCGTGGTTATAGTTACGAAAAGGAAAACCTGAGCCAGACGATGGCCATATCAAAACCTTCTTGTAATGTTTCGCCTTTGACAAAATAAAACTCGAAGCCAAGACCTCAAAAATTCTGTGCATGCCTGTGTTGTAGTATCCTTCATAGTCCTTAAATATTTTAGGTGCTTCTTCAACTGCCAACTCTTCCAGTTCTTCAGGAAAGTCCATGTTATTTGCCTTCATCATGGCATATATTTTGTTTGACTGGCTAGCCATGTAGTCCGGTAAATATTGTAACCACAGTCTTTGTGCATCTGGCAGACAGAATAAAAGAAAATCACCATGAGACTGTCTTGCCATAAACTTCTCAACGCACCATTGTGCACCAACACCATGCTTTGATGTATTGTCCAATAAAAATTGATCGGATAGTATATCGAGGTAGGTGTCTTTTTCGTCAGTTTTGCAGCAGGGACAGGAGAAACTATCGCCATAAATATCGACAGTTAACGCCATTTCTTTCTTTCGCCTCCGCGAGCAGTATCTTGTGTGCAATCATGTGCGCCACCATCCCAAAAGTATCTGTGTCTATGATCCCATATAACCACTTCAATTCCTTTGTCTTCCATTTTCTTAATATTATCTTTACTCTGGGCAGTAGTGATAATCTTATCAGGACGGATAACAAGGCAGTTTATTTCTAGAATCGAGTCCCGTTTTCCAGTCCAATCTTTCCAATTTTTAAAGTTCTTCAAATATGTTTGAGTGTACGTATCAGAGAATCTTGGTTTTTTGATTTGTTCAACGATTATCTTATCCCACTTTCTGAGTTCTTTAGGAATAAACTTTTCGTTGTGTGTCATTAGAAGACCTGGCTTGAGAAGAGTTAGTTTGCTGTTTACATGACCACCCGTCGGCACTTCAATAAAATTATATGTACCAAGTCTGGTAGCAATCCAGTCCAGTCCTGCTTGAGTTCCAATCCCGTTAGTTTCATCTCTTTCCACAGGTTGGGTGTACAATATATCATACCCGCATTTCATAAGATTAGACGCACTCCATAATACATCTACCCCATGATCAGGATCGATTGAGGGGTGCGGCATTCTCCATAATCCATATCTACGACTCAACATATGTGAGTTCACAATAGGTTCGTAGAGGCCAAGTTCTGCTTGCTTGGATTCTTTAAGGTTTTGAGTTTGTATCATTTTGTCCCCGAAAAATCCAAAGGAATCTCTCGGCATGATGGGGTGATGGATTTCCACGCCACCTTCTTTAGTTTGAGCAAACTCAGGTTGTTTAGGTCTGTGAACAGTGCACCATTCATTCTCGAGCATTTTAGCAAGAGTATCCAGATCTTCATTGGTCTCATCGACGATTTGCTCGAGTCCAGCAAGAGTGCAATCCTCATATGAGGTACCAACTATGACCTCGCCTAAATTATTCCATTCATCATAAATCATATTTACCTTTTCATAATATTTTCCCAGTCTGCATTCCAGACAATGGTATCGGTTATGTTTTCTTTACATTTTTGGTTACATATATCGAACTGACCCAGGTTCTCCCATAAGTATGTAAACAGGTCACCACTGATAATGTCTTGCAACGTATCGTAGTTTAAATTATGAGCTAAGAAGTGCCCAAAGTGTTTTGTTTTTGGTGCAATATCGTTATTGGATACCCAACTTGTTGCCATCCAACAACAAGGCCAAACAGTTCCCCTCACGTCTATATAAAAACCTACATCGCCCAAATCATCATTATCGTATGTTGCTTTACATTTGACGCATGTTTCTTTGACTCTTTCATTTGCAACTGCTTCCACCTCATGGTTTTCTCGCATAGAGTGAATAGTATTGAAAGATGCAAATCCTTCTTCTATAGATTTTTCTCTGGCATCCTCTAATTGGTGCTTGTTGTGTTCAAATATAATAAACTGCCAGAAGGCTAGTCCACCGTGTTTTATATAAGTACTATAGTTGTCGTGCAGTTTTACCCATCGTACATTCTTGCGATAGATATGGTTCGTGTCTTCGAGACCATCGATACCAAAGATAACTGACGTGTTTTTTAGAGTCGCCAGTTTTTTCCAAAATTCCTTGTTCTTTGTTCCTCCGTTAGTCGAAATATGTACTCGAGCATACTGCTCTAGCCATTCACAAATTTCAAAAATCTCAGGATTTAACGTTGGCTCATCTATGTTACCGCATAAATGGAAGACTTCCATTGATTTCATTTCTTCCAAAGGTAGCCATTTCTGCAGTTGTTTTAGACTTACGTGTATGGAGTTCAGGTGCCTCTTGTAAATAGTCCCCACTTTATAGTTGGCTCGCTCACACGAAGGACACGCAGCATTACAGAATGTTGTTATTTCTATCTGCAATCTTTTTGCTTTTTCAATGCTAATTGGCCACATAGTATTCTTCTAATTTTCGATAGACAAATTTTGCTTCTTCAGGTGCAGGAGCAAATGTCTCAAGGTATTTTGTATACACCATGAATTCCTTGCAGTGTTTTTCATTATATTCATTTGCATTCAAAATGTTCTGCACAAAATCGTTAGCAGGTAATTCCTTTTTGATTTCGTCAGGCAAATATTCTGGACTAAGATACTCTGGACTAAAACAATTTGTTTTCCTCATCCGAATACCAAGTGACGCAAGGTATTTTTCAGTTTCATCTACGTTGAACACGTTATAGTTTGTCATTACAAAATTTGACCAGACACCACTTGTCATGTCTCCGTAAGTATATTCTTTATTGTCTTTCAAGAGGTCTTTCCACCTTAGAGCATTCTTTTCCCAGATATCCATCTTCAATCCTAACCTGACCCATTCTCCGACAGCTCCTATCCCATCGATGCTTGTCATTATCATTACTCTCTTCAACTTATTAATAAACTCTACCCAAGGTCTATGAACAAACTTGGAGCAGTTTGTGTTCATTGAAAAAAATAATGTATCGTATTTTACTTGCTCATCGAGCATCGCAAAAAACTTAGGAGAGAACTCCCTTTGTATAGTTGGTTCACCTCCCGTAAACGACAGATGTTTCAGTTTGCTAAAATCAACTCCGGAATAATCAGGTGTGATTTTGTCTATCTTGCCCACACGATCTTCCCATATACTACTCGACTCAGGTTTACAGGTGACACATGCAAAGTTACATTTGTTGTTGAAGGAAATTTCAAGACCTTCTAAATGATATTCTTTTATGTACGTATGCTCTTGGTTGATGACCTGTCTCTGGGACAGTTCGCCTATGGATTCATAATAGTAGCAAGATTCACATTCTTTGATGTGCTCACCATCCAGCATTCTCTGCCTCAGGATTTGCATCTCCCCACCCTCAAATGCATCAAGGACATTAGTGTATCTTTTTTCGATAGGAGGGTGATAGCAACAGGTACGGTAAGTCCCTTCGGGACCGCCAGTCATCCTGCTAAATGGTGCCATGCAAAATGTGTTCATAAGAATCAATATTTAATGCTATAAAGAACTGGTGTACATTATCGTTGAAGGCAAATGCGTCATGCCATTTCAACGTATTCATCAGGTACAGTCTACCTGCTTCAATGTTCTCTTCTGCTTTATAAATTTCATGCTCTTGGTTGGTTTCATTCCACATACAAAAGCCATCTGTATTATCGTCTTCTGCTCTAAATCTTAAATACATGCTGTCGGGATCTGTTGTACCCCAAAGTCTCAGCCATCTAACAGGGTGCCACGTATCATAGTGAGGTTTGAAGTGGGCACGGGTGTCCCATTTAAGAATACAACTACGAACCATGTATTCTTTGATGTCATTCAGAGGATCAAGGGATTTCATATCCAATGCTTTTGTTGGTTCAGTAAAATCTATTTCAAGTTCAAGTTTGTCAGACAATATATTTTCCTGTATATTTTTATAGAACTCTGTAAATCCTTCGTCCGTATCTTCGTATCCCAAGTTAACAAAGTTCCATCTGTCCAATGGCCAACAAGCAGGTTCGGGATTGTTGCCAAGTTTACCATTTTTATTGACCAACGGCAATCCAAGTCTAGCCAGGTCTGTGAACTTGTCTCCCCATTGGGAAAAGTGTTGGTCATAATTTTTGATCTCAGACTTAAAATCTTCTACATTTATTTTCATATCTGTTGGTATGATGTTTTGATGATGCAGTCTTTCAAAATCTTCTTTAGGAATAAAGGTCATGATATGCCTTTTTTGCTGTAACATTGAAAGTGTCTAAGTTGAGTTTGCATTCGTGTTCTGCGAGGTCAAATGCTTTATGCACATTCTCCCAAAAAATATCGTAGGGAATCAAGGGAGAGAAGTTTGACAAATGCCAGCATCGTTTTTGAAAAGAGTTTGGAAAATAAGGGATCTCTCCCTCCATGTCTTCTTCTGTTTCTGAGTTCTTTGCCTCATAGAAATAGTCTATTCTTTTGGCTAGCCATTCAGAAAACATTGTTGGGGAAGGTAGACGAGCATACAACTTCATGCCCTTGCCGTCGTTTAGCATTTCTATTTTTCTGTAAACGCCATACTCCGATGCTATTTCAAGTATGCGTTTTTGATAATGCATTGGTATAGAATGATCATGATCGATACAGAACTGGTCGGTGGTGTCCCAGGTTTTGCTTGGGTATATTTTGCTTCTTACTTCAAACTGAAATTCCATAATTTTTTTAACTCATTACCAAATCAAGATCCCAATCGCTTGGCCAGGGTTCATCATAAAAGGATTCGATAAACTCATTGGCGTAGGTTTCTACACCAAACCAATGATCCATAACATCAAAGGAGTTTACCGCATCTGTTTTAAAAATGGTGTGATTTTGATATGTTTCCATTGTTCCACCATTCCAGAAGTTTTCATTTGTTATCTGTCCATCTGTCACTGTCTCGATAAATTTGCCTCCATCAAAGACAGGATGTAAAAAAGATGAAACATCATTGCCGAATACGTTATGTGCGTGGATGTGGGGGAAGTTCCATCTCCCACAGTTTTTACCCTTTTCCTCTCTAATCCACTGTTGCACCCAACGTAATGCTTCATCCTCAGTCATAAAACACATGAGATGGTTGACATAAATACCATTTGCCCAAATAATAAATACAGGCAATGGCCAACTAGAGTTTTCTAATCCTATATTGTCATTCCGGCAACAAGGAACTCTTGTGCACCCGTCTCTGTATTTGTCAATGATGACATGCCTTTCTGGACTGTACAGTTCTTTGGAGTTAGTCCAGACATGATCATCGACATTCAATCTGAGATTATATCCAAACATTTTTTATAAATCTCCAATGATTGACTAGGTATTTCGTCAAGCACCATCAAGTATTTTGTATACTCTATAAAGTCTCTTGTCCTGCTCTCATCATATTTAGCAGATGCAAGTATTTTCTCAACGAACTCTCTATGGTCGTCGTTGTAGAATTTTGTTTCCTGCATAATATCATTCTTAATACTATCGGGCAAGTAGGCAACATTCAATTTTTCTGGCGAGTAGCAATTTCTCATATCTAAAATAATGTCGTGTTCTTCTGCCCATTCTAGAGTCTCATACATATTTAGAATATTATATGGTTGCATCACATACATTATTCTCAGACCAGTAAGGTAAGGTGGTCGCAGTTTGTAATCAGGATTACCCTTTCTCTCAAACTTACTATTCTCAAACCAGTGTTGCCATTTGTACATATTCCTCTCAAATCTCGACATCTTCAAACCCTTGCGACACCATTCTCCAACTTCCCCTATACCGTCCAAACTAAGATATATTAAAATATCCTCACACCTTTCCAAGAACTCAAAGAACTGGTCACTAGGAAATACTGAGTTATTGGTTGCCATCGTGAACATTTTCGTAGACCTGCCCTCAAAGAAGTCTCCATCATAATCTGGCATGATAATTGGCTCACCACCTGAGATAGTAATCAAATTCATATCACCAAGTCCGTCAAGCATATATGGATTTGAAGGAATTCTTCCAGGAGTTTGCATTGTGGTATTCCCCCATACACTGCTTGCTTCTGAGTTACAGATAGTACATCTAAAGTTGCATTTGTTTGAAGGATAAATCTCTATTTCCTTCAACTCTTTTTTTCTTGCAGAAACATCATAGCAGGAGTTGATGCTCTCCCTCAAACTCATGAGTCCTAAAGATTCTAAATGATAACAGTAACGGCATCCCTCGAGCTTCTTGCCGTTCAGCATTTTCTGTCTGAGGTCTTCCATCTCTTCACCCTCGAATGCTTCTGCGAGGCTATCATATTTACCATCGGGTATGAACACCTGTTTCTCAATGTCAGTCCCGTCACCAGACATTTCACCATAATGAGTGCAGGTATTAAGATTACCATTCCACCATTGCGTCATTCTTACGAATGGACTCATACAAAATGTAGACATGGTTCTGGTACTTTCACAAATGCGTTTAAATATTTAGTGTAGTCTTGGAACTTCTTATACACAGGTTCGCTGTACTCACCTGTTTTTAACACGTCAATAACAAAGTCTCGATGATTGTCGTCAAAATACTCCATTAACTCTATTTCTTCTTTAAATTTATCGGGAAGATATGCAGGACAGAGGTAGTCAGGTTCAAAGGCAGTTGTGAGCATGACTCGATGCCTCATACCAAACTCTGAAACGTATTTCAAAGTCTTAGCACTGAATAATATATTATAATTGCTAAGTACAATATTTATCCAAGGTCCGTCATGCCTTGACCCAAGCTCATATCCTCTATCAAAAAACTTCATCCATTTCAAAAAGTTTTTGCGCCAAGGTCGTTCTTTCCAACCTAGTCGGCAGAACTCTCCGACTTCTCCTATGCCGTCTAACGATATTCCTATGCTGACATGCTCAAGACCCGAGAGAAAATCCATCCATCTTTTGCTGGGGAATGCTGAGCAGTTTGTGACCATCTGGAACCACAAGTTCTTGTCTGTCTTACTCTCGATCAAATCCCAGAACTCATTAGTGTAGTAAGGTTCAATAGTTGGCTCACCACCCATGATTGTTAATTGTTTTAGATTGCTAATCCCTGATAGGTCAGCAGGTAATTTATGTTTGATTTCATTAGCAGCAAATCTAAATTCTTTGTTTCTCTGTTCCCATCCAGATGAAGCAGACTCGTCACAAGTTACGCAAATGTAGTTGCACTTGTTTGAGGCAGCAAAATCTAATTCTCGTAACTGTGTAGATGGTGGTTCTGGGTATCGTTCGTTTATGTCTTGTCGGCAGGAATATTGGTTGGATTCATCATAAAAATAACACCACTCACATTCAGGTCTTCGTTTACCGTCTCTCATCTCTTGGCGAATTGTCTCCATTTCGTCAGACTTGAAAGCACTAAGAATGTTTGTGTATTCTCCCTCTAAAGGTGGGGAATACACGCAGGTTCTCAGGTCACCATTCGGAGACCTGGTCATTCTGGTAAAAGGTGATGCACAAAAATATTTGCTCAAAATTGTGTTTTGTCTACTGTTGCACCTGCGCCAGTTAATGCTGAAAAGAATTCATCAGAAAATTTAGCAGTTTTTGCTTGATCAATAACTTGTTTGAGTTCGTCCTGGTATAAACTAAGACCAGCAGGAACCACATCTGATATTTGTTCTTGGTCTTTAGAATATCTCACGTTATCGTTATCAGCATTCACTTGATACTCAACGTTGAGTGCTATTCCTTTTTGACTAATCCAGATTTCAAATTGCTCTGCTTTGTTTTCACCATCCAATTCCTCTGGTATGGTTGTCCAAATCTTATCTATCTCATTAGTATTTATCCACTTAACAAACTTATCTTCGGTAGAAATATCAATGCTAGCAAATCTCTTTTTGTCAGACCATCTAATGTGCCCTAACTCTAAAGTTGCCCTCATCTTTGAAATAAGAGTGTCAGGAATGTCGATAGGTCTAATCGCAACATTCAGGTCTGACATTGAGCCATATCTTGAAACAATATACTCTTCTGGAAATTTGGTTTGCCCTGAATCCTTAACGGAATCAACATATTGCTCAATCATATCTGCTTCTCTGAGATACATGAATATCATATTATATTCTTTTAGGTCTTCGTCATAATAAACGAACTTTGTAGGTGGCTCCCCCATATTCGAGAATTGCATATTATGTTCTCGTTTTAAGAGAATCAGCTGTTCTAGATCAAATGCGTTATCCACCTTATAATCTTCAATAAGACATTTGACTATATTGATAAAACCGATCATGAAACTCCTTCGTACTGTGCGGTTCTTATTAGTTTATTCATTTTGTTGACTAATATTTTGCCAACTTTTTTTACTGTGACAGGAGAATCTTTATACCACTCCTGTACCCTTTCTTTAACAACATCATTTTCTTCGTCACCATCAAAATACATCCATACCTTGTCTTTTTTGGTTGTAAGCAGGCATTTATTTACGTTGGTGTTATCCAGTACGTATCTCTCAATGGTCTCAGGTTGTATGCGAGAACAGTTCAATGCTAGGATATTTTTCTTTCTGCCTGTTACTCTCATGTTCTCATCGACCAAGTCCCCAGATTGCCAATATGATTCCTGACTTTTCCATTTGATAAACAGTTCATCATTCTCGACATAGTAATCAATCAAAGGCGAAAGGTTTTGGCCGATCTGTCTTTCATCTTCTGAGTCGGAAATCGCAGGAGGCACTTCTGTCGATCCATATAAATGATGGAACTTCTTAGCACCTTTTGATAAAACGTCTTCCTTGATTCCCTCGGGTACAATGTCAGCACCACAAGATACTATTTTCCCAGTACAATCAAATTTTTTCCATTTATCAGTTTTTTTAATAACTCTATACACTGCTGGAAGAATAAACATATGAGTTGCTTCCTTTACCACATCAAGATATGAATAAGGATTAAACTCAATTGTTTGCAACCTGCATCCTGTCAGCAAAGCAGGTAAAACAGAAAGAACTGGATATCCGATTGAGGATGCTGGAAGGCATGCGTTTACTATTACATCATTCTTTGTATAGTTATTATAGAGGCAATTCTCCTCAGCAACAGCTGTCATCAATTTCCAGGAATGTGTTATTTTCTTGGGCACCCCTGTTGACCCTGACGTATAATAAGTGAAATCCTCTTTTCTTTCCCACTTACGAATGATTTCCTCAGTCTCTTTTTTGTAGTTTCTTATATCCAAATTGTTCATATGTTATTTTTGATATTTTCTCTGACAGTCTAATTGTCCACCAGTCACCGATAAACGGAAAAAATGTATGAACTATTCCTAGCAAAAATACTGCACCAGCACACATTGTACACAACCCTGAGTATTTGAAGTGGTGCCAGTAGGATGAGTTTGACTCAGCTAAGTGATTAAAGTTTAGGAGCATAGTGTTCCATTTTATTTAAGTATATACCCAGTTGACACCAAATCCCATCTGGGAATATCCATTGATATGAGCCACTGTATTTTTGATAATTATCCCAGATAAATTTTTCGTCGGCACCTTTTTGTGAGTCGAGCCAAAACTGTGTATCCGTTCGACTGCTCAAAGTGTAGTGTGCCAGCTGAAATCTAAGTCCGTCATTCCATATTCTTCGCATCACACGATTGTAAGATTTCTTGCTGTATCCTCTTTTGATAGTATTCGCTAATTGCGTAATACCACTTTGCGTCATAAACAACGCAGTTGCTTCAAGAGGATCTACAAAACCAGAAGATGTTCCTATTGCAACTACATTGTCTGACCAGGGATTCTGTAGGATCATTGGATCCCACTTTATGAATCTTTCTCCTCCTTGTGGGGACAAGGGTGTTCTATTAAGTGCCCCATAAATTTCCCGAAACTCTTTGAGTGCTTCCTCTTTATTAACGTGACTGCTTGAATGTATATAACCCATGCCCACGCGATTCTGTAAATTGACTTCAAACGTCCAACCATATTTTCTCGCAATTGATTTTGTTACATCAGCATCATTGGGAGATTTCTCCATGGGGCAAACCCAAGCAGAATCCACAAAATGATAATCTGAAATACTCATTTTTGTAAAATCTTGTACAAACTTTCGCTTAAACCCTGTTGCGTCAACATACAAATCAAAACCTGGTGGCAATTCATCCACCTCTTCCTCAATGTATTTAGTTTGTGTACAAGATTGTCTTACTATATCGGCAGCAGATTCTGCGCAAACATGGTAAGCATAATCTGACCTAGAGTCAGGGGAGTCAAATTCCTTATAGAAGTTTTCCTCGATTATCTTTCCATTCTTATCAAAGTTGGCTGGGTCTGCCATCATTTGGTCAAACTTATTATCGTCGTTGAACCAAAAGCGAGTCACGAATGGTTTATCAAATTCGGGTGCGTTCCACCCTTCTTTGTAGTTGCCATATTTTAAAACAGCATTGGATTCTTTGACCCAATCTTTTTCTTGTATTCCTAACTCTTCCCACCACCATTTGAGTTGCGGTAAAGTTGATTCGCCAACACCTAATCCTGGTATATTCGGGGAATCATATAATGTTATGTCCCAATCGGGCATATGTTTCTCAAAATATCCAGCAGTCCACCAACCAGCAGTGCTACCTCCTATAATACATAATTTCATAACTATACCAATATTGGATCACTTGGTTCGTAATATTCAACGATATCTTTCATTACTTCTATAATGTCGTCTCTGAAATGTTTCGCTATTATGTAATGTTTTTCAGAAGGATAACGTTGGGTTAAAACAACTGTGTCCTTCGGAACAAATGTCATAGAGAACAATTCTTCTCCAAATTCGTCTGCTATTTCCTGATTGTATTTTCGGAAAGGGTGATCTTCTATAAAACTATAGAGATACTTTTTTATTTCTTCTTTACTTTCGAACTCACCCTTGACTTTAATAATACTATTTGTCAGAATCATGAATGTATTACTGTTTCGATATTCTTCATTTTCTTAAGAGTCGGAAATACAAAATCCTCAGTGTGATGTTCTCTGCGATTACGAGTCTTATCAGGAACGCCAACACCCATAAGTAAAATAGGTGACTCTCCTAAAATCTCTTCGATCTCATCTCCGTCCATACACTTGCAACATCCTGTAGCATATCCAAGTTGAGTGGCAACGACATTGACGTATCCTGCGGCAATACCAACTGCCATTGCACGATCCTCGTCATAGTCATCATCGTTTTCTCTTTCGATCAACCCTTCATCGTTCTTAGTAAATGCTAAAAGCAATTGAGCCAAGGTCTGAGAGTTAGTATACATTTCTCCCGACTTGCTGGCGTCATAAGCATTCTCTTCTCTTTGTTCTGGATTGTAATCAAAGTAGATTGGACCAAATCCTTTGGTCTTTTCATGTATCTTCTCAATAGTCCCCCGATCCTCAATAACGTGTAATTTATAGTAGTTGAGGTTTTGCTTTGAGGGGCAATTTGTTGCCGATTCTAAGATCAGTTGTTTGTCTTCTTCTGAGATATGTTTTGATAGATCCCAGTTTCTCTGACATTTTTGAGACTCGTGTATCGTCTCCTTTATCATTTTGCGAAATGATCCGTTCATATTGTTCCTATAATGTGTAGTCTATCCTCGAAGGATGCGTTAACTGCTGTGTGTGGTAAAGTGCTATCGATAATATAACACTTACCCACGGGGAGGTGGTGTACTTTTTTGTCTATAATTAAAAAACAACTTTCGTTCGTGATGATTGGCATATGAAATCTTGGCGTAGGATCTTTGTGATACGACAGGCACGTCTTACTTTTTAGATTCATAAGTCTGCTTCTCACCAATTTAAACTTTGCCAGTATAGAATTAGTGTATGTCATCTCAGTCCAAAAGAACTCACAGAATTGAAACTCGCCCTCAGTAAACTCGATGCCTGCTCTAGCTCCATAAAAAGGATCCTTACCTTTGACTGTCTGCAAAAGTATTTGATCATCGTATTCGGGTATTATTTTTCTTATTTCAGATTTGACTAACTCTATGTCAACGTCAAAATCTAATTGTTCTATCATCTATGCATCTTTCATAATCAATATCCCAAACAACCTGATCGACTCCATATATGTTTTCGATTGATCTTTCATGTAACCATTTTCTTTTACTGCGTCTGACAACCTTTGTTATTCTGGAATCAACGTTTGTTGTGATTACTACTTCTTTGCCTTTTTCTAAGCACCAATCTAACGAGATTCCCGCGACCACATTTGAGAAAAATCTTTCTTCAACGTACTTTCCCCAGACTTTGGGGGCATATTGTGTTGTGGTTGCCCGTACTAATATTCTGTATGTATTCGGGATAAAATTGCTTATGTCATCAACACCCGACATCATACAGAACTCGCCATGATTTCTATAAATGAAACAAGTCTCCATTCTATCTATTTTAAGATAGTTGATGTCGTAGTTAATATACCTTCGTTGTTTCCAATATGGAACCCAAAAGTTTTCTATTTCTAGGACATCATTGGTCTCAATCTCATTATAGGACAGCGATACCTGTTTCCCGTTTGAAATCTTCCACATCTTGCTCATTATTACAGATTGGCTTCCCGTTTATATTTAGTGACGTGTTTATTAGGACTGGGAAGTCGTTGAGGAGAGGATAAAGGTAATGGTCAGAAGTTATTGTTTGCACTCTAACAGTTTGATCTTCGTGCAATAATTCTACAGGAAAATCATTCATATTCTGGTTGGCAAAGAAGCATGTATTCATATAAGGGGAAGGTTTTCCACGCAAGAAATACTTATTTACGTCTTCTTCTTTCACGATGCAACCAAATGGTCTCCAACTGCTTCGGTTCTTTATCTTGCACAGTCTTTCTTTCCAGTGCCTTTTTCTAGGATTGGCTAGTATAGATCTGTTACCCAGTGCTCTTGGCCCAAACTCACATTTACCATGTGCAACTCCAACTATGCCGTCGTCTGTCAATTCTTTACCTATTTCCTCTAAAACAATTGGCTTCATTATATTATACCCTAGATAGGGAGAAATGTCAAGTTTTTGTTTCTTATGCGCTAAGACACAACCTATTGCTGATCCAGCATCATTCGGGGCAGGTGGTACGTACAGATCATTTTTGATCAGCATGTTTGCTCGTACATTGAGTGCGCATCCCCCAGTCAAAACTATGGGGCCAGTTATGTTCGTTGTTATGTTATGTAACCACTTTTCGTATAGTTTCTGGGCACCAGCAGCAATTTCAAACCTATCACCCTCATATACCCATCCTTTGTGAAAGTTGTATTTTGAATCAAATAGTTCTTTCAGGATATTGTATTCTTTGTCACCATTCCCTAAGGCAGATGCACCCATCATTTTGTATTCTTCGTCGTTGCCTCTCCATCCACCTGCTATGGTTGCGGCAGTATACATCAGTCCTAATGATTGTGGGTAAGTCCATCCAGATATTTTTGTCATTTTTCCATTTGCGCATTTCCATACAGACATTGTATCCCATTCGCCGATACTGTCGATAACAAGGGTGGTGCATGTATCAAATGGGCTAGTATAATATCCCCAGCTAGCATGTGATTGATGATGACCAGTAAGAATCCAGGAATCATAGTGAAAGACATCGTTGCCGTTCCAGATGGATGGTTTCGGTTTAGAAGGTTGACCTGCTTCTTTGCGCCGATGTTCCTTTTTGTAGTGGTCCTCAAAATAGTATATTTTAGCAGGTTTACCGTAAGTTGTTCTGAGGAAATTGAGGAGGTTAGGAGGGAGTTGTTTATCGTGCTTGATTCCGGACCATCTTTCGCCTTCTGTAGCAAAGACAAGTTGATCATTAATAAATACCGAAATAGCCGAGTCATGGGATCCAAAACTTAATCCCCATTCAATCACATTATCATTCATGTACTATTTAGGGATTCGTGTAACCCTAAATATGGTTGAACTTTCTTAGGGGCACCATGAGCAAACCAGTAAGCAGAACAGATTTTAAGAATTATTGCCTAAGGAAACTTGGGTCACCTGTCATTGAAATCAACGTCGCCGACGTTCAACTAGAAGATCGGATAGACGAAGGATTGCAGAAATGGTCAGATTACCATTTTGACGGATCATCGCGATATTATTGGAAGCATGAACTCTCCCAAGTTGACATTGACAGGCAATGGATAGAAGTCTCAGACGAATACATAGGCATTGAACGCATACTCCCACCTACTAGTATGCGAGGCACTTCCGGTATGTGGTCATTCAAATACCAATATATGATGAATGACATGCCTCACCTTGCCAAAGGTAATATGAACAACTTTGCTATATCAATGCAAAACCTCGACATGATTGATGAACTTTTCAACAGTCGTGGACAAAACATAAGATTCAATAGACATACAGATAGACTTTATCTGGACCTCGTATGGCCAGGAGCAGCGTCAAGCCAACCAGATATAATATTAGGTGATACCATTATTATTGTGGGTCACAGGAAAACTGATCCGGATACATACCCCGATGTATGGAATGATATGTGGTTAAAGAAATATTGTACTGAACTTTTCAGATACCAGTGGGGGTCAAATTTGATCAAGTTACAGGGTGTTGCGTTACCAGGAGGTGTGACGTTGAATGGCGAGGCGATCCTTTCAGAGGCAAAAGAAAATCTGCAGTTACTGAATGAGGAAATGTCCCTAAACTTCGAATTACCGATGGATTTTTTTGTTGCGTGATTTGAAAAATTTAACATAAATAATGAGATAAAATGGCAGAAGAACAAACAAACACAGATAAGCATGAACCTGCGATAATGGTAAAGCAGTCAAAGGTTTTATGGATTCTCGTGGGTGCTATCTTATGGTTAACAATAACAATAATGTCACTTCCCGCATTGATTGAGAAAATCATTGTCGCGGAAAATGCTGTTTTACAAACTATTGTGGACCATGAATTAGACGACGCGAATGATAATTATGAAAAATCCTTGAACTTATTGTTGCAAGGAAAAGGTGCACAGGAAATTCTAGAAGCATTCCAGTGCAATATCAGTCCGCAAGAACTGCAACAAATAGTACAGGAAAAGAAAAGAGAACAACTGGCTCTGGAGAAAACAAAGGCAGAAGCGAGCTTTTCTGATTCTGGGGGAGAATTGAAATAATGGAAACTTTAATAGAAAGCATGAACCTCATTCTCATGATGGTCTTTATACTACTTTACTCTGTTTTAGTAATGGTAAATGACGTAACTAGCAAATTAGCAAACTTTTTTCGCAACGCAGTTTACATGAGTTCGGGAATGCTGTTTGTTTACTATATTTTTCAGATTAGTTACTTAGTACCTTATAAAGAGTTTGAATATTTGATAGCATTTTTAGTGGCATTATCCTTTAGGGATTTGTTGCCTGTGTTGGTAGACTTTGTAGTCCACGTAAGTACAGCAAAATTAAAACAAATCGATGCCCGCATTTCATCAAGTAAACCAAAAAAAGGAGAATAATGTTACCCTTATTAATACCCTTGTTGACTAATGTAATTGGAGGTCTCTGTGCCGATGCGGCAACAGATCTCGCAAAAGACCACGTAATGAAGATGATTAAAAAGGCAGTTCCACCTGACGCAATGGAAGCGATTGACACAATCATAAGTTCAGATCCAAGCCACCCTTGCGACACTATGGAACATTTTATTGACTGCATGGTCGATCCTGACAACAATGATGTTCCATCGATTCCCGGGATGCCGGACATGCCAGATATTGGCCCAATGACAATTTCGTGCGATATTACTATCGATCCTGCGACAATGGATATCACAGTAACTAGGACATAAATGCCAACAAGTCCATACATACACCACTATAGAGATGTTGGGGAACAAGGACTTATTCAATCGATCACTGCCGAGACTATTTTTCTCGGTGGTCGAGATATAATATACCTGCCTAGAGAAGATTACAATAGAGAAGACCCTATCTTTGGACAAGCAACTCAACTCATTTTCAAGACCTCACTCAACGTAGCAATGATGTTAGAGTCGACTGAGGGATTTGAAGGCGAAGGCGAGTTTTATTCTAAGTTTGGTCTGGATATTAAAGATAGAGTTACATTGTCTTGCTCCAGAAAAACTTGGGATGAGTTGGAACTAACCTCAGCATCACCAGTCCAGACATGGAATACGGAAGATTCTGATGGATATGATAGATTATTATTTGAACCAGAAACAGGATCAACAATCGATCGTCTAGTAAACGAGGATGATTCTGGTGACAAATTTTACTTAGAAGATAGCGTTCAGTATGGAAGCAGAAATCGTCGTCCAATGGAAGGTGACTTGATTTATTTTCCGTACAACGAAAAGTGTTTCCAAATCACTTTTGTTGAGCATGAGTCTCCAATGTATCCAGGAGGAACATTGCCCCAATTTGTGCTGACGTGTGACTTACTAGAGTATAGCAATGAAATATTTATTACTGGAGTTCCTGAAATCGATAGTATCGAAGATAAACTCTCTCAGATGCTTGTCGAATCAACCTGTACTACTATTGAAGGTGGTGCTGTTGGGCAGTTTCAACGTGGCGAAATTCTCCGTGAAACTACGGTGCTTGGAACGGACGATAGTAACGCTAATACTGCAAGTGCTCGTGTTCTTAGTCATGATAGCAACACTGGTAAACTTGTCATCGCTCCAATGACGCCAGGACTATCTACGGGTGACCACATTTATGGGCAAACATCTGGTGCTTATACTACCTTTACCTACCTTCTCGCAAATGATGGTCTTGGTAATGCTCCTTCGGTTGAACTCGAGGAACTGTCAGACAATGCTGATGAATCAGCAATGAATGTTGAACTCGAGGATTTTGCTAATAACTTCATCGACTTTTCGGAGAACGATCCATTTTCAGAAGGGCAATTCTAATGTTTGGGAATCATCTTTACCATAGGCTAGTAAAAAAATACGTTGCTTATTTTGGTACATTGTTTAATAATATTGAAGTGCGTCGTTATGATAGTGATTCAAAGATTATAGGCAGGTTACGGGTTCCAATATCTTACGCAAGCAAAGATTATTATAGACAACGATTGGTCTCAGATCCTGAATTAGCAAGGAAGGCATCACAAATGCTTCCGCGCATGGGATTCATGATGTCAACTATGTCGTATGATATGTCGAGAAAAATAAATCCATTACATAAGTTCGTCAGTAATGTTGGCGGACAAATACGTGCTATGGGTAGCAGTATTCCATACGATTTTTCGTTTGAGCTTCATGTCTGGTGTAAAAACCAAGAAGATGGGCAACAGATCATAGAACAAATCGTGCCATACTTTCATCCTGATTTTACTGCCAGTTTGAAGTTAGTTGATAAAATGGATTTAAGTTTAGACGTACCCGTTGTTTTAGATAGTGTAACAAATGAGGACACTTACGAAAACAGTCCTGATGGAACAAGAACAATTATTTGGACTTTACAATTTACAATGAAGGGGCATTTCTTTCCAGAAGTTGAGGAAAGTCCTAGGGGAATTGTTAAACACGTTGATGTACACTTGGCAGCAGATACAGATACATCTGCAGGGTTTAATTCTAACATTGAAATAAAACCTTCACCGACGTCGGCAACGCAGTTTGACCCGTACACAATAACAACAGAACAAAATTTCTTTAATACCGCAATGCATTTTAATCCTGTGACTTGTGTACCGCAATTAGAACCTTTTGAAGGATAATTATGAAATACTTCGTAATGGTGCTAGCTCTTTTTATGATGGGGTGCACAATAAATATGACCCCACAACCACCTACTGATGAAAAGAAAGTTCCAGCTCAAATAGAGATGAAGCAGGCCGAACAGAGTAAACACGCTCCGTGGCCACAAGATGGTAAAGAATATTGGTATGCAAGATACTTTCATACTATGGCTAGCCACCCAGGCATTCAACAACGGATAAGACCAGAGGACGTATTTGCAATAGTCAAGTGTACTATGAAAAAATACGAAGAGGAACATTCGTGGGAATGGTTCCGCAAAAATCTTGCAGATGTACAAATACTTACTCCAGAAAATACTCAGTATGTATACGTTGTCACTAGAGCTTGTGCAGATAAAAACGCTAAAGAATCTTCTGTAACACCAGCTCGTATTACTATTTGAGAGATATGTTATGAATCAAGATGAAGAACTAAAACATATATTCGATCTACCTGTTAAAAAAGAATCAACCGAAGTAGAAGTCGTTCCGGCACCAAAGGGTAATCTAGAACTAGAAACTGATTTTGAATATTCCAGAGATAACATGTATACTGCTATGGAAATGCAGACCGAAGCAATGGGTGAAATGTTGGAGCTAGCAAAGGCATCTGGTCACCAAAGAGCATTTGAGGTTTTCGGTTCTATGTTTTCACAGTACACTGATGCTCAAATAAAACTGATGACTCTACATCAGCAAAAAGAAAAAGTAAATGATGCTCGGAGCAAAACTGTGAATAACACCACAAACGTCCAGCAAAATGTATTAGTAGGATCTACGAAAGATTTGCTATCGTTGGTGAAAAGAGGTCAGGTCAAGGAGGATGGTGAAATCGTACGTTAATAATCCTCTGATTAAGGCACAGCATCAAGAACAAGAATTTACTAAGGAACAAATTGCAGAGTTTGCTAAGTGTGCAGGGGATCCTGAGTACTTTATTGAAAATTATGTAAAAATCGTACATCTAGAAAGAGGATTAGTTCCTTTTGCATTATATGGTTTTCAAAAGAAAATGGTAAAAACCTTTCACGAGAATCGTTTTGTTATCTGTAAGGTTGGTCGGCAGTCAGGAAAGTCAGTCACCGTAATCGCATATTTGTTGTGGTACATGCTATTTAATGAGAGTGTGTCTGTTGCTATGTTAGCAAACAAGGCAGCTACTTCTCGTGAACTCTTATCAAGGATGCAACTTGCATACGAGAATCTTCCCTTTTGGCTTCAACAAGGTGTTGGAGTTTGGAATAAAGGTTCTTTCGAACTGGAGAATGGTTCAAAAATCGTTAGTTCTGCTACTAGTTCCAGTGCCATTCGAGGTAGTTCTTTTAATTTGGTATTTTTGGATGAGTTTGCATTCGTCGAAAATAATCTAGCAGAAGATTTTTTCCGTTCTGTTTTTCCTACTATATCTTCCGGTAAAAACACAAAATTAATGATTGTTTCTACCCCCTATGGGATGAACCACTACTATCGTATGTGGAAAGAGGCAATCGATGGTCGCTCACAGTTCGTGCCTATTCAGGTACATTGGTCGGAAGTTCCAGGAAGAGATGAAGAATGGAAAGAAAATACTATACGAAATACATCAGTAGAACAGTTTCGGCAAGAGTTTGAGACTGAATTTATTGGTTCTGATCAAACGTTGGTTGACCCGAATTGCCTCACGGCATTGAGATGGGCCAAACCATTGATCAACAGACAAGGATTAACCATTTATGCTGAGCCAAGTACAGACAAATTATATGCTTGTACTGTGGATGTTGCTTTGGGCAAAGGCAAGGATTATTCAGCATTTATTATTTTTGATATAACAAAAATTCCTTACGAGGTGGTAGTGGTTTACCGAGACAACCTAATCACACCACTTGTTTTTCCAAATGTAATACATAGCCTAGTTAAACAGTACAATAACGCATACACCCTTGTAGAAATAGATGGGTCAGGTGCCCAAGTTGGTGACATATTGAGACACGATCTTGGTTATGAGAATCTTCTCATGACCTGGAACGCAGGAAGAAATGGCGTTCAAATATCAAGTGGTTTCAAAAGGTCTGCAATGATGGGACTTAAAATGACACGTCCAGTAAAGAACATAGGTTGTATGACGATTAAGAATCTGATAGAACAGGAAAAGATATTACTAAAGGATGTTCACGTTATAACAGAATTTTATAGTTTCGCACAAAGAGGTCAATCTTGGGAGGCAACTCCTGGGACACATGACGACCTTGCAATGTGTTGCGTATCATTTGCTTGGTTGGTTGCTCAGAGATATTTTGCTGAGTTGACTGACGTAAATCTAAGAGAAAACTTATTACAAGACGTTGACGAAGAAACATGGGATAATTTGACCCCATTCGGTTTTATTGACGATGGCCTAATAGATATTCCTTCAGAAACCACACACGTGGCCAGAGATGGAAATGATGATTGGCTTGAAAATAAAGGATCCGAATGGCTCTAGATTCCATAAACCCTAAATAATGGGCAATACTTCTGCTGACGTTTACAAAAATATAGGAGTAAGATGTCATTTCCAATTTCACCAGGTGTTAATGTTCGAGAGATTGATCTAACCACTGGAACTCCTGTCGTTTCCACCTCTATCGGGGCATGCGTAGGACAGTTTACATGGGGACCAGTTGATGAGAGAGTTTTAATCTCATCTGAAGTCAATTTACGAGATACATTTAGTAAACCTAACGATAACAATTATGTACATTATTATACTGCAGCGAATTTTCTGTCGTATAGTAATAATCTACGAGTTTGTCGTGTTACAGACGACGATACTGCCTTAAATGCTACAACTGATAGCGTAGGTAGACTCGTAAAAAACGATACCGCATACGTTTCTCTCGATCCTGATCAAGGTGGTGGTGCTGATGCAACCGCTAACCGATTCTGGATTGGAAAATTCCCAGGAGATCTGGGGAACAGTTTAGGTATTTCCATCTGTCCAGCTGATAAACCTGCCTATGATATGGTTGGTACATGTTCCATAACTGGAACAGCAATGACAGGTATCGGAACTGCCTTCGACACAGAACTCGAAGCAGGTGACGTTGTCACACTTAACAGTGTTGCTTACGTAATCTCTGCAGTAACTGATGCAACAAACGCAACCCTCAAGTATGCACCTGCTGATCAAAGTGGTGTCATCGGGGTAAGAAATGCAAGAACCAACTTCGAGAAGACCGTAACAGGTACTATCTCAATGACTGCTAATTCAAACACAGTTACAGGTGATTCTTCTAACTTTACCAACGAAATATTTGTCGGTGATACTATTATAGTCGGTTCAAATTCAGCTGAAGTAATCGCTGTTACAAACGACGCAAGTGTTGAGCTCAATGGCCCAATTTCACCAGCTGCTATTGTCGGTGGAACTTCAATGGATTCTCGTTGGAGGTTCGCTCTTAATTTTGATAGATCACCTGGGACAAGTGAGTTTGCTACAACTGCTAACTCTGCAAACGATGAAATGCACTTAGTTGTGTATGACTATCGTGGTCGCTGGACTAATGTTGAGGATGATGTCCTCGAAGCATATGACAGCATGAGTGTTGCTAAGAATGCTAAGTCACCTGAAGGTGCTAGTATTTATTACAAAAACCGATTAAATAATTCATCAGCATATGTTCGTTTCATAAAACATCAAACTGGCGTTACTAACTGGGGAGATAAAGCAGAAGATAACGTATTTGATCTGCTCAAGGGTACGAAGTATTATGAAATGCAAGGTGGATCTGACGGTAACAACGTATCAGTAGGAGACTTACAACTTGGTTGGGACATTTTCAATGATCCTAATACAGTTGAGGTAAGTTTGTTGATGCAAGGTGCTGCTCCTGATGGAGACGGACCTGCTTTGGCTAACTACGTGATTAATGTTGCTGAGAAGAGAAAAGATGCTGTGGCACTTGTTTCTCCTGAGTTTTCTGACGTAGTTTTGGTTCCAGGATCAGAACTATCAAACCTCAAAGGTTTCCGAAATTCTATTAAGTCATCGACTTATGCGATTTTAGATTCAGGATGGGGATATCAGTACGATAAATACAATGATACTTATAGATGGATACCATTAAATGGTGACATTGCTGGTCTTTGTGCAAGAACTGATACAAATGCAGATACTTGGTTCTCGCCTGCTGGTCTACAAAGAGGTATTTTGAACTCTCCGATCAAACTGGCATATAACCCAGTACAGGCACAAAGAGACGAGCTATATAGAATTGGTTACAACTCTGTTGTTTCGTTTCCGGGACAAGGAATAATGCTGTTTGGTGACAAAACATTGTCTCCAAAACCAAGTGCTTTTGATCGCATTAACGTTCGCCGACTGTTTATCTTTATGGAGAAAGTTATTGGAGAAGCAGCACGAGGGGTGTTATTTCAGTTTAATACAGATTTCACACGAAGTCAATTTCAGTCATCGACTGAGGGATTTCTGCAGGGTATACAAGCAGGACAAGGTCTTACAGACTTTCAAGTTGTTTGCGATGATACAAACAACACTGCCGACGTTATTGATAGCAACAAGTTTGTTGCCGATATCTTTGTGAAACCAACTAAATCAATTAATTTTATTCGACTGTCTTTTGTTGCTGTTCGCTCTGGCGTAAGTTTCGACGAGGCAATCGGAAACGTATAATAAGGACAGACAATGGCAGACGGACAATTCGGTAAAAATGTCGACATTAGTGCATTCGTCAATAATTTTGGTGCTGCTGGTGCTCGCCCTTCTTTATACAAAGTGGAAATTACAGCACCAGAAAAACTTGAAGGTGTGACGAAAGAAGGATTTCAAAAAGTTTCCTTTTTGTGTAAGAATGCTCAATTACCAGGATCCACAATTGGCGAAATTCCTGTAAACTTTCTGGGAAGGCAAGTAAAAATGCCTGGAATCAGAACTTACGAGAATCTGACTCTTTCATTCTACAATGATGAAGATTTCGGGATTCGCCATGAGATAGAAACTTGGATGCACCAAATACAATCATTTGGTAAACCATTTGGTAATATTGTAAACCTGGCTGATAGCTCAGGTGGACAATCATCTACCACTATCAAGGTAATCCAGTTATCTAAAGCAGGCGAAGACTTAAGAGCATACGATTTTTATTATGCTTTCCCGACAACTTGTAGTGCAATCGATCTTGGATTTGATCAAGCAGAAGCAATTGAAGAATTTTCAGTTACATTTGCTTATTCCTATTTCGATGTATCTGGCGGTGATGGTGCGGGTGCAAATTCCAAAGGCATAAAGGATGTATCGTAATATTTAACCTTTAATAGAAATTAAATTATGGCAATCAAACTTTTCGGTTTCACGATCGGAAGAGATGACAGTGATAAGGTTTTATCCTCACAGACTTTTACAGTACCAGAACCCGAAGAGGGAATAGCTCCCATTGCTTCGGGTGCTGGTGCATACGGCACGTTTCTTGATTTAGAAGGAACTGTCAAAAATGAGTTCGACTTGATTGGTCGTTATCGTGGAATGTCTCTCCAACCAGAATGCGAGACGGCTATCGACGATATCATCAATGAAGTAATTGTTGATACTGGCAGGTCGGATCTTATTACCCTCAATCTTGCTAACCTTAACGTTGGCGACAAAACCAAAAATCAAATAAGAGATGAGTTCAAGCACGTCCTTCGAATGATGGATTTTCGTAACCTCGGTTATGATATCTTTAAGCGATGGTATGTTGACGGAAGACTCCACTATCATTTAATCATTGATCCTGAATCTCCCGACAAGGGAATTACGGAAATGAGATTAATAGATGCTCTTAAGATGAAAAAGGTTCGAGAAACCAAAATTCCTACCTCTGATGAACAAGAACGAATGAGGAAGTTGGATGTTGTTATTCCACGTACTCAGGACTACTTTGTTTATAATCCTACTGGATTTTTCTCTGGAGGAGCAGGCAATCAACAAACACTAAGAGTTGCGTCTGACGCAGTTGCTTATTGTACCTCAGGTCTTATGGATGGTGGTCGCCGAATGGTGATTGGCTATTTGCATAAGGCAATCAAACCTCTAAATAACTTACGCATGATAGAAGATGCCCAAATCATCTATCGTGTATCTCGCGCACCCGAGCGACGTATTTTCTACGTTGATGTCGGTAACTTGCCTAAGATAAAGGCAGAGCAGTATATGCGTGATATTATGAATCGGTATAAGAATAAACTGGTTTATGATGCGTCTACTGGCGAAATGCGAGATGACAGAAAATTTCAATCCATACTAGAGGATTTTTGGCTCCCACGAAGAGAAGGTGGTCGAGGAACAGAGATCACAACTTTGCCTGGTGGCGAAAATCTGGCAGAGATCGACGATATTCTTTTCTTCCAGAAAAAACTCTATAAGGCACTAAACGTTCCACTGTCACGAATGGCAACAGAAGATTCTGGCCAAGGTTTCTTTGGTCGAGCATCAGAGATTACCCGTGACGAGATAAAGTTTGCTAAGTTTCTTGATCGTTTACGTGCTCGTTTCAATAATCTTTTCTATGATGTCCTCAAGAAGCAATGCTTACTCAAAGGTATTTGCAACAAGCAGGACTGGGATAATATTAGAGACGGGATTCTATTTAACTATGAAACTGATTCCCATTTTGACGAATTGAAAAATGCAGAACTGACAGAACAGAGATTAAATCTTGTAGGGCAGGCAATCGACCATAAAGGTACGTTCCTATCCATCAAGGAAATCCGTCAGCAGATGTTACGTCAAACAGAGGAAGATATTGAAAGAATTGATGGAGAAATCCAAGCAGAAAAAGAAGCAGGACTCTACGACGACTCAGAGGATTCTGGATTCTGATACTAAGGTCTGTGGTATTGACTATAGTATGACATCACCCGCATTTTGTATTTATGATGGATCCAATTTTAATATTAACTATCTTGTTGCTCGTGATCGCGATGTGGTACTGGGGAGGGAGACCTCCAAAACACTAAATCCAAAAATATACCCTAAATATAATACTGAGACTGATCGTTATTCAAGACTAGCATCTTGGGTTATCGATGAGTTGACTTGGTGTCACAGACCTAAGAACATAGTCATAGAAAATTATGCCTATGCTGCTACTGGTCGTGTATTTAATATTGGTGAGAATACTGGTATATTAAAATATAAACTGTTTCAGAATCATATGATGTTTGATACTGTTGTTCCTGGTACTGTTAAGAAATACGCAACAGGAAAAGGGAATGCTCCTAAAGTAGATATGTTAGCTGCTTTTGTTGAGGATACGGGAATTGAACTAGGCAAAATAAAACAATGGTCCGACATAGCTGATGCTTATTGGATAGCTAAATGGTACTACCAGACAATACATCAAACGAATAATACATAAAATAACAATTGAGTGATGAATACATTTGATTCAACAGTGATCGGACACTCAAGTATAACCCCTTTTGCAAGAAATGTCAAGTTAATCTTCATTAGACGACTTACCCCTCATTTCTAATCTCTCCAAAACAAAATCATACTTTTCACTTGACATTTTAAATCATATGTGGTATAATTAATACTAATGATAAAAATTGAATAAGAGAACATGAAAGTAACTATCTACGGGTCACGCAGAGATTGGATGCCAGATGATTGGAAAAAACAAATCCATCATCTAATTGATCATACCTGTTCAGGTTGGTTATCAGTACGCAGGATGTCCTTCCTCACAGTCAAAGTTTGCTTAAATAAAAAACATGATCTCGGAGGTGAAGTGTCTCCAGATTGGATGGCAAGACGGAATAAACCAAATCATTTTAAGATTACGTTAAACCCTGATCTTTGTGATAACATGAAAGAGTTCATGGTCATGATTGCTCATGAGTCTATTCATATTACACAGTACGCAACAGGTCGTTTAATATATAAGAAGACTGGTACGTATTGGGAGGGCAAGAAATGGCAGTTCCCGCAACCAAAACATCTGGGAGGCAGTCCGTATTGGGAGACACCATGGGAAATAGAATCATACGGGTTAGAGAAGGCAATGATTTGGAGTTTTATTAATGTCCAAGCATTAGCAAAAGAAATGCAAGAAGGTGGATGGGGTTTCCTCTTTGAAGATAATGCCACATCAGAAATCGTCATTGAACTCGAATAAAGTTAAAAAAGATAAGATTACGCTTGACATTTTAAGTTAAATAAGGTATAATTGTTATAGTGAAAATAAAAAAAGGCGATATTGCCGATAACTTAAACCTAAAGAGGTCAAATGAGTATGATAATGTGTAAATATGGATGTCTATCAGACACCGATGAAAGTCCAGACTTTGGATTTGAAGAAATCAAATGTGAAGATGGTTCTAAAGTGTTTGAATACACCTGCGAACCATGTTTGGAATCAGAAGAAGACGGAGGTTGTCATCCAGACAATGATCCATCCTTTCTGAAATCCTAAAATTAAAATAATAAATAATATGACTGTTAAAACGATCTTAGATGAGATTGGGTCGGATAATTCCAGACTCCATAAAGAAAAGGTCCTCAGGGACAACAAGCATAACAAAACACTTGAAGCAGTGATACGGGCGACTTACGACCCATTCACTCAGTACTATGTTAGAGAATATAGAGAAGTCCTTCCAGAAGACAATATGTGTGAAGCTCTTGGTGAGATGGACTTGATCGATGCAATCGATCATCTGGGAGTACTGTCACGTCGCGAAAAAACTGGTGACGAAGGACGTCATTATTTGGCAAGAATCTGGGACTGCCTTAGCGATAATGATCGCGAGGTTCTTTCCAAGATTTTAGACGGGAAATTACACGTAGGTATATCGGCAAAAACAGCCAATAAGATTTGGAAGGGTATCATACCAGAATATCCTTGCATGCTGGCTAGTTCATATTCAGAAAAGAATATTGGTAAAATATTGTATCCTGCGTATTCCCAGACCAAAATGGATGGAATGCGATGTAATATAAGGATCCAGAAAGATGGAACAGTAGAGGTCCGCAGTCGTGCAGGAAAACTCTTTGAAGTCCACGGAGTATTCGACGAAGACGCGAAATTGATGTATGATTTTTTGGATCTGTATAATGATGGGTTTACTATCACACTCGATGGTGAGCTGATTTGTAAGGACGAAAAAGGAGACATTTTACCACGTCAAATCGGTAACGGTATCTGTAACAAAGCAAACAAAGGCACGATTACTCCAGAGGAGGCATCGATGCTTGTAATGACTGTATGGGATTACATTCCTGAGCCAGTCTTTTGCGGGGATGTAGAAGATCCACTTCGCTATTCCGAGAGATTTGATCTCATGCAAAGAGCATTCGAAAAAGACGTTTATGGAGCACTTCGGTTAGTAGAAACAAAGAGCGTAAATAATCTTGCCGAAGCAAAATCGCATTATCACAAAATGCTTGAGAGAGGGGAAGAAGGTACAATCCTCAAGGATAGATCCTTTGGTTGGAAAAACGAACGATCTAAGATGACAGTCAAGTTCAAAGAAATCAAGGATCTGGATTTACGGGTAGTTGATTGGACAGAAGGGTCTGGAAGATTAACGGGATTTATGGGATCATTGACTGCTGAGACCGAGGACAAGAAAATCCGAGTGAATGTCGGAACTGGATTCTCAGACGAGCAAAGAAAACTGTATACAAAAGAGAATGTAGTGGGAAAGATTATTGAAATAGAGTATAATCAAAGGACTTCATCAGAAGGACGAGATACTGATTCTCTTTTTCTTCCACGATTTATTGAGTTAAGGGAAGACAAGGACATCGCCAATTCTTCTGAAGGAGTGTTGTGATGTATATGAATGATGGAGCAAGAATCCGAAAAATCTATAAGATTATTGCTGACGGTGTTGAAGTGGCAGTCCATCACAATGCTAATACGGCAATGAAAAAAGTGAGGGAACTTCAAAATGGTGGTCGCCATCATAAGGTACGAATCGTTAATGATTATGTTGGCGCAAGACCATAAATTATAAAGATTTCACTTGACATTTTAAGTTACTTGTGGTATAATTGTTACATACAATTGATTAACCCTAAAATGATGAGGTCGTGATGAGTACATTGTTTGATAAATTGATCGAAGCACAGAAGAGAGCAGATATTGCTTTATCTGACGAAAGAAAAATCGTCGAAGAAATGCAGGACAAAACCTATAAAGAAAGAAAGACACGGGAACTCCTGTTTGATCATGTGTTGATGGAATCCTCCCTCTTTGACAAAGGAATGAGAAAAATCCTCGATGTCCTTGACGTACAGAGAGGTGTCGAGTTGGCCATGGCAGAAGTAGGTAATTATAAATTCACAGATGATGATCACTGTGATTTCGAAGATGGAAGCGAATGTAAAACTGTCGGCATGAAACTGGTTACTACATCAAAGAGTGACGGATACTCATTCCGATATCAAGTAACAAACTGTGTAACTGCCGCAGGAACTCCGAAGTCAGGAGACATCCGGTTGGTTATGGTAAATGTATTCAACGAAACAGTACGGTATTTTTTCCTCCCGAAAAATAAGTGGGATGGAGATAATCCAATGTGGTCTCAGTCCAAGGGATTTAAAGGAACTATAAATGGTGGCTGGCCTAAGGTGGGTCAGCTTCTTACTACATCTGCTACGGGTGTAATTCTTGATGATTTTGAGGTTGGAACTTTTATAGAGTTAGCTAAAAAGAAAATTACGTGTTAACTAAATAATGATATAAGATAAGATTTGTTGGGCAAACGACACTAAAGCCAGGGAGAGGGGACGAACTTCATACCTGAGTGCGAGTAAGTGATCTAATTAGATGAAGTTAAGATGTCTGTTCAATAAGACCAACGGTAACGTGCCATCGGGTGAGAATAAGAATAGTCTAATCTCTACCCAACAAATCTTTTCTTTTAACATTTTGGGGGAACGCCAAAGCGAGAGAGTTGGGCCAGTCTGTAAAACTGGTGGCTTATGCCTGAGTAGGTGCGAATCCTATTTCCCCCACCAAGATCTGGAAGTGGTTAGTGATACTAACCACTTGGAAGAAACATAAGGAGCCAAATGAGCATCGTGTGGATCATCTTCTGGTCGTTAATATTCGGAGCAATAGGCGGGAAGATTTTGGCAATGATTTTTTTGGGAACATAGAATAAGGTCGCATACACCTTGAAATAACGGGTTTATAGACCCTGAAATACAAAGTTTATATGATGGATAAAGCGAAAGAAGCTGAAGCAATGCACGAAGAAAGACAGATGAGCAAAGCAGGAAGTCTTGCGATGCAACTGTCGAAAGAAAAGAAACGTCTTCAAGAAGAACTTGAAGAAATGTCTCAGCAGTATGAGGAAGTTTCCCCTAGCACACCTACGGGTGGCCCAGATAGTTATCTCAAATGGATAGGAGTGGTTTTCGCAGTAGGAGGAATATTCTTGCAGAATTCTGACATGCCTTTATTGGGGCAACTGTTTTATTTAATCGGCGCATATTCTTGGACAGCAGTTGGATTCTACTGGAACGATAAAGCAGTAATGCTAGGTAGCGTTATTCCTGCTACAGTAACTTCTATGAATTTGATGAAAGAAATGGTACTACTATTTGGAGTTTAGCTCAGAGGGAGAGCATTTCTCTGACACAGAAAAGGTCACTGGTTCGATCCCAGTAACTCCAACCACGGAATACTGGGAAAAGATATGGAAAGATTCGAACACTTGGCTATGGTTGCCTTCCTTATATTAGGTTTGGCTATGGTGAGATTGATGACAAACATGACGTCATTGATTGCGAAAGATTCGATAGCAGAAGAGATCGAGAAAAAATATGATGAGAAAACAGCAAGTGAACTGGAAAAGAAATATGACTGCGAAAATGTGGAGTTTTACTGGGTTCACACATGTATGTGCTTTATCACATTTTTTACTATTATATTGTTTTGGTGGACGTGTTATCCGCTAAACGATCTACGATATTTTCCTGACGGGAATTGGAACTTATTTACGTACTTGTTGTTTTTAGCAGTTCCGTTTTTAATGTTTATGCTTTGTGAGGTAATCGCACCACAAGACCATTCTGGGGCGAATGTTAATCTAAAAGAATACTATTATAGATTCCATAGAGTTATATTAGGACTAGCATGGGTGCTACAACTTTGCCTTCTTGCAAATCTTTTTGTATTCTATAAGGGAGATTTATATTCTCTGAAGGTTATAGGTAGAGTCATTATGTTATGTGTCATGACTCCGATGGTACTCAGCGACAACAGAAGATTGCACGAGTTTGGTATGGGATTCTTTTTTATAGGATTCATTTATACAATTTTAAAATATCACGTATTTGCTGCAGTATGATACATATACATGGGTACACAACAGAACTTCTATATCATTTTATTTGTGGAAACTGTATGAACTGGTGGAGTTACGCAAGTACAGAAGAATATAAAATAAAAAAAATGTACTGCCCTCATTGTGGAAAAGAGGGAACATGCAAAAAGAAGCAATAGTGGTCTCTTCGTCTAGTTTGGCCTAGGACTCTTGATTGTCGATCAAGTAACGTGGGTTCGAATCCCGCAGGGACCGCCAAAATTAAAGACGTTTTAAGTGAATAATCATTATGTGGGCATCAATAATTCTTTTTACATTTTCGTTGAGTGGACAAATAGACCAGCACTTCAAGAGTAAAAAACTATGCTGGGAGTTTTACGAAAAGCATCCTCTACTCTATAGACAAATAGATGAGGCATTCCCCAAAGATTATTATGTGAGATTATACAATAGTGATGAGCACGGACTTGTATGGATAACGTGTGAAAAGTTATCAGACATGAGAGGAAATAATGCTTCTAAATTTTTATTAAATATACCATTACCAACTCCCGTCTTCATAAGTCGAGATCTCGACGCGACTAAATAAAGTATGAAAACAATGATATATGATCGCTTCCAAGATGATACATCTGAAGAAGATGCCCCTCCCAAACCAAAAAGAAAACCCATTCCTTTTGAGAAACGAACGAATCCGGAACATCCATATTGCACAAATTGGCCAGTAGGAGAAAAGAAAAATGAAGACGTTCAATAATTACCATAAAGAAGAACGAAGAAGAACCAATCTCGATAAAAAACTTGACAAACTCGTTAGCGATGAAATCAAGAAACGAAAACTTGCGAAGTTTCCAATTAACGCAACAGATGATATCAAAATGAGAATGAAACCCAACAAACCTGCGTTCAAATTTCCTTCTCCAACAGGATCTATGATGATTCATGTATATCTTAGAAAGATGACTCCACCATCAAAACCAGGAATGATGGCGTTCAATTATCAATTAGAAAATAAGTAAAAAAAGATAAGATTTCGCTTGACATTTTAGATTAGATGTGGTATAATTGTTATATTGAAAATAAAAAAAGGTGAGAAAATGGAATCAGAGACATACGATAGATTTAATTTAGAAGCAGAAATCATGAACGTCTGGAATACGAAAGACGATATTGAGGCAATTACGAGCAGGATGGTGGACGATCCTGACGGACCATTGACGGAGGATCAACTCTTAAATGTTCTGACTGGCCTGAGCGAAATGCACGATATTAGGTGTAAGAAATTGTTTAATGTTTTTGAATCAATGGTCCGTCAAAAAAACAGTTTTATAAAAAAAGGTATTTATATGGCCGATGGCCTAGACAAAGTAGTAGATGATTCTGAAAAGGAATCGACATTTGGTAATAATTTAGAATAAGAAAGGCATATTTTGGGTCCACGAGTTCGAGAAAGAAAAATTGAAGCAATAACAAGACATGAGCAATCCTTAGAGAATTGGGAAAAGGAGCAAAAAACTACAGATGATGATACAAGAGCCAAATACTGTGCAAAGAAAATCGAAAGGTGTCGTACTACTATTAGCAACACTAAGTCTAATCTTAAGTAGTTGCGCAAAATACGATGATGAAGATCTAGAAGTGACAGAAGAAATAGTATTCACTGTCACGTGTCCTAAATCAATCTTCGAAGAAGTCCCCAAAGTACAGAATCCCGCAATCCCCCTCCCACTTTATTTTGAAAAAAATAAGATTTCACTTGACATTTCACAGCAGCTGTGGTATAATTGTTACATACAATGAACTCTTATCGGAGACAAAATGAACGAGCAAAAATCCCAATTAGCAAAACTTCTTGCCCAAGAAGGTCTTGAGGTCGTACACGATCCATCGATGCAGACTGCGGCATTTGATCCTAAAAAACGAATATTATACCTGCCAGTCTTGAAGGAAATGACGGGTGATGTATATGATCTGTTCGTACTTCACGAAGTTGGCCATGCTCTCTACACTCCTAGGGATGGATTCCATTCTGCACCAGAAGACAAAGGAAAACGATATAAAGGATTTATTAACGTAGTCGAGGATGCCCGTATTGAGAAAAAGATTAAACGGAAATACCCAGGTGGCCGAGCGAATATGATACGTGGTTACCATAATCTAATGGAGCGAGACTTCTTCGGTGTCCGCAAAAACAATGTCAACGTACTTTCCATGGTTGATCGATTCAATCTATATTTTAAATGCGGTCTTGCTATGGACATTAAGTTCTCAGAAGAAGAAATGGAATTTATTGATCGAGGTCGAGACCTTGAGTCCTGGGATGATGTTCTTGATCTTGTCGAAGATCTTTGGGCATACGCTGAAGATGAAGAGGCATCTACTGACCTTCAGGAAATGCTTTATTATGATCTTGATGAAGAGGATGATGAGGACAGAGAACAAAAGAAAATAGACCTGCCTCCTGGTTATGGCGAAGAAAACCAAGAGACTGACGAGGAAGAAAAAGCCAAAAGCGAAAGTAAAAGCGAAGGTGAGGGCAAAGAAAATGACGAGGTTAACGACGAAGACGAAGACGAAGAAAATGAGGATGATGATTATGATGAGGGAGGATCGTATATTAACGATGATCACAATGTCACACAGGAATCCCTGACTGATCGTGCTTTTCGCCAAAATGAAAAAGATTTAGTTAGTCTAGAAGAGTCTGGTGCATTCCATTACGTAAATCTCCCAGATCTAGATCCTGAACTTTTTGTCGCAGATTACAAGACGGTAATCGAAGACTGCATAATACCTTCTGAGGAAATAGTAAACTTTAGAAAAACGCAAGGAAGTTCTTCTTACTGGCATTATCCTGGTCAGTACGAAAGTCTTGAGCATTTTAATCAGGTCAATAAACCGATTATCTCATACATGGTTAAAGAATTTGAGATGCGCAAGTCTGCTAGCATGGCAAAGCGAGCGAAGATTTCCCAGACAGGAATTTTGAATACGTCTGCTTTACACAAATACAAGATCGACGACAAAATCTTCAAGTCCATATTGCATACACCTGAGGGCAAAAATCATGGTCTGATTTTCTATATTGATTTGTCAGGATCGATGATGAATATTCTGACTGACGTAATTGCCCAGTCTGTGTTGATGGCAATGTTTTGCCGGCAGGTAAAAATCCCTTATAGAATCTACGGATTTACTAACGGATCCCAGAACAAACTGGGTAAAATGATACTGAAAAATCGCGATCCAGATGCTTCCGAGCCAAGCCTCTACGGCATGATGAGAAGTACAGATCTTCTTAATTTTAAGGCAGGAGATTTGACATTTGATCCAAGTCTTTGTCTCTACGAACTTTTTACTGACAGGCAATCATCTTCTGACTTTCAACGTATCTGCCGAGCACTGATTGAGCATCCAAACTATGGATCTCATCCTGTTCCTATGGGAGGCACTCCTCTTAACGAAGCGATTATTAACGGTATCGGTCTTTGTAAAAACTTTCGCAAAATATATAATCTGGATATAGTAAATACAATATTCATGTCTGATGGAGATTCCCATTCTAACGTAAGATACTATGCTGAACGGGAATCTAAAACAGAAGACGACTCTGTGTTTGGAGAATTTGGACATTTCAGTTTGGGGAATGATACGGTCTATATTAGAGATCCTAAGACACACGAACAAGTAGTAATGAAAAGAGGAACCAGGATGAGACATTATGGCTGGGCGATGACCAAGTCTCTGATGGATCTTTATAGGAAATCAACAGGATCTAATACTATTTATATGAATATTGTTAATCGTGTCGAGCCAAGTGCTGGTGAAAAAGCAAATAAAAACTGGTTCGATCTTAAGCATGATATCAGGAAAAATGGTTGGGTTAAGACTGATGACGAAGAGATCGATAGCATTTACACAATACTTAATAAAGCATTTAGAATAAAAGACGATGCTGAGAAGAAGTTTGAGGGTCTAGAAGCAGGAGACAAACTCAATACTGTTCGGTCTGCCTTCCGTAATATGAATAAGAACAGACTCAAGCAAAGATTCCTGGTGGGGAATTTTATTCAAGAAATCGCATGATTTCGCTTGACATTTTGCATTACATGTGGTATAATTGTTATAGTGAAATAAAAAAAGGCAATCTTGCCATTCTACTCTGAATAAAAGGTCAAATGTCTAAAAGAAAACTTGAGAATAGTGAGTTCCTAAAAATCATGTCTACCAAATTTGAGGAGAGAACTGTCACTTCTCGGGAAGTACAGGAAGTCTGTACTGAACTTGAGATCACCCCTTCCAACTGGACAGTGGTGGATACATTCAAATCGGGTCGGGGTAGATGGAATTTTAGTAATACTGCTGCTATCACTTCTGCTTCGATTGAAGAGGTTGCTGTGACTGCTCCTGTTTCGTCTATAGAAACAGTAAAAGCGACTGCTGATGTTCTAGACGTTGCTGGCGATAATCTTGTACCACAAAAATCAGAAGAGTTTGTTGCCTGGGGGAACTTTCGGGACATACATGCTGTTCTGAAATCTAATATGTTTTACCCAATGGTAATCACTGGTCACTCCGGAAACGGAAAAACCTTTCAGGTTGAGCAAGCATGCGCTCGCCTGACAAAAGAATGCGTCAGGG
>Ga0209709_10000068_pt1 | contig 91403 bp, 95 predicted proteins | sample ArcticOcean_MG_C_2_FD_187435 | JGI IMG/M metagenome (GOLD analysis project Ga0209709, IMG submission 187435) | Marine microbial communities from western Arctic Ocean - ArcticOcean_MG_CB4_136 (SPAdes) (version 2) | ecosystem: Environmental > Aquatic > Marine > Oceanic | place: Arctic Ocean...
TTCATATTTTTTTTGAAATCATAAACGTACTGATATATTTGCACTCTAATTTGGTCCCATCGTCTAGGGGTTAGGACACATGGTTTTCATCCATGAAACAGGGGTTCGATTCCCCTTGGGACTACAACTATAAAAACCCATCATTTGATGGGTTTTTGCTTTATATGGGGTAGAGGAATTTGGGGTTACTAATATTGTATCTTTATTAAAATTAAATCGTTTAAATATGAATAATACTTATAATAAACCAATGTGTCAATGTGGAAATTCATCAGATCATAATGGATATTGTGATGGATCACATGCTAACATTAATAAATTTTAAAACATGAAAAATTTTATATTAATAATCTTTTTATTTTTTTTAGTTAACACATCTTTTTCTCAAGAAAGATCTGTTGATATTGAAAATAGTTATGTTAAATGGATAGGGAAAGAAATTACAACTAAAACTCATTTCGGAAAACTTATTTTATCTGGAGGAAATATTTTAATTAATAATGATCAAGTTACTGGTGAAGTAAAAGTAAATATGGAATCTCTTTTAGTTGAAGATTTAAAAGGCGAATGGGCTAGAAAATTAGAGGGACATCTAAAATCAGAAGATTTTTTTTATGTAGATAATTATAAAGAATCATCTTTAAAAGCAATTTCATCTTCTAAGAGTTCTGAAAGCTCTTTTAAAGTAAATGGTTTATTAACTATTAAAGACATAACTCATCCTATAACATTTGATTTAAGTGTTAATGGTGAAACTTTAACTACTAAATTAGTATTTGATAGATCAAAGTATAATGTTAGATTTAGATCTGGATCTTTTTTCGAAAACTTAGGAGACAAATTAATTTTAGATGATATTGAACTTGAAGTTAAGTTATTACTTAATTAAAGTTTATTAGACCATTCTTGAATGGATTCAGTGTTCATCTTAACATAATCTTGGTTATCTTCTTTAATTGATAATTCTAATGATTTTTGAGCAACTTTTACAGCATCAGAATATTTTTCATTAGCAGCCATTATTAGTGATTGTTGCCTTAATTGATAAAATTTTGGACTTTCAGACATCTGCATTGCTTTATTAATCCACTCAAGGGCTATACCTAGATTAATATTTTCTTGTCTATAATAAACAGCAGCTGAATAATAATCTGATGATTTAGGTGATTTAGACATTACTGATTCAATATTTCCTTGAACTTTTTGACGAGTAAGTACATCTATTTTTATTTTTACATAAGTATCATCCCAAGCAATAATTAAGTCTGCATAATCATTGGAAATATCACTAAATGATATTGAAAATGTTTCTAAAGCTTGACTATTTTTAAGTAATTGGTAATCAGATCTAAATATTATTTTTTTATCATCCCAATTTTTAGGAACACCCCACAAATCAGATTCTGAATAAAGTATTATTTCCCAAGAATTTTTATTTGGAATTGAAAAAATAGAATATGTACCAGCTTTTATTTTGTTTCCATTTAATTCTACATCTGTTGAAAAATTTATTTTTGTATTACTATTAGCACCTGTTCTCCATAATTTACCATATGGAACTAAATTGCCAAAAATAACTCTTCCTCTTTTAGATGGTCTATTATATTCAACTTCAATTTCCGTTAATCCAACTATTTGCTTAACCTGTGAACTTGGACTTGGTGGGGGGGTATTAATTTGTGCAAAACCAAAAAAACATGTAAAAAATAAAAATATAGATAAAATTGCTTTCATATTATGTAATTAATTTTTTTAAAAATTTAATTTTCAAATTTAATCAAATATTAATGATATTATATTTTTTGATATTATTCAATTTTAAAAAAAAAATTTTACTTCTCTATTACTACCTTGATTTTATTGAATTTTTTAAACTTAATTATTAGTAAATAATTTCTATTCAATTTCAATCACAAACTTACTTCCTACTAATTGATGACCAGGGTAACTTAGACTAGATGCTTTTGAGTAAAGTAAATAACCTTTTGTCTGATCATTATTAGTATAAATAATACTTGGATGCCAAGAAAAAGATGAATTTTGATTGAATGGAATACTACAATCGTTAATTAATTTTTTTGATTCACCTATAAATGATTGACCTCCATTAAGTTTTGTCCAATCTTTTCCATTTTTTGAATAAGATATATATATACCTGATTGAGATAAATTACAATTGTTTCCATTGAATGCATTAAGATTATAAACCATTATATACAAATCCAATGTTTTGTTATAGGTTACATGAGGAAAAATGGCATCTGATTTTCCTTCTTCTCCATACACAACTTCTTTTCCTTTTATTATACTTGAAGTAAATTCTTTATTTTCATTTAAAAAATAAAAAGTATTAAAATCAGGCTCTGTATTATTAACATTGAATTTTCCCATACATATATTAACCCCTCTATTATTTCTATTATGATCTACATAGTATACAAAAATCTCACTACTATCTTTAGAATATAACATTGAAGGTTCTCCATATCCACCATCTCCAGCCCCATTTCCCTCTTCTTTTGAAATATAATTTGGTATTACTGCTTCTGAACTTGGATTATATGATATTCCGTCATTTGAAGATATTAATCCAATTGATGCATAAAATCCTGGTGTTCCTCCAGGTAAAACTGATCCATCATGCCACTCACCATGGTATAAACCATAAATTTTATTTGTTTTAGTTTTAATTATTTGTCCTAAACCTATATAGTTAGCATAAGGTGATTCACCTTCTCCAGGAGGTGATAAAATAACTTTATGTGAATTTAAATTTTCAATATTTGACCCACTTATTTCAACTGTTTTAACATTAGAGGCTGTAATTAATGTTACATTATTTTCTGAAAAATTTTTCACTCCAATTGTTATATCATTAAAATAAGATAAATCTAAGTTTTGAGATAAAATTTTAGTTTCATTTTCTAAGTTAAAATTAAATTTAACATACTCTGGTTCTGAGATATTTACATTATCAATTTCATTACAAGAAAATATAATAATTAAAAAAATATATAAGTATTTAATATTCATAATGAAAACAAATAAAATTTAAAAACTATTATTTTTATATTGGCTTTTTAAAATTTCATATTATATGAAACAAAAATACATAAACCTTTTAATTATTATAATAATAGGATTCTTAATTATATTTTCTTGTGTTGAAGATCAAGTCCAAGCAGAAGAATCTCTAGAAGGAAATTGGGAGGTTATTGAAATTATTTCATCTTATGGAAAATTTTATGAATTTGGTCATGATTCAATTTCAACCGTAAGAGAAACTGAAAAAATTGGTTCTTTTATTTTTAAATCAAATGTTAATGGAGTAAATAATGTTGATTATAATTTTAAAAGAAATGATACTCTTTTTTCTGCATCCAAATCATACAATCTTGATTTAATAAAAATTCAAAGTGGATTCTTTAAAGAGAAAAATTTACTTTAATGATTGAAGATTTATATATATATGATGTTCAATTTGGTGATTCTACTAGAAATTTTGAAAAAAAAGCTAAAGAAATGAAATTATTATATTGGCCAAATAGTGGCTTTGGAACTGGAATTAAAATATTTTTAGAAAAAATCAATTAGATTAAAAATTTTCATTTATTCCTATGCTAAATAAAGCATAATCATATTTTACAGGATCTTTTGAATCAAAAGTTCTAAGTTTTTTATCAAGCTCAATAAGCGTTTTGATATCATTTTGCTTCCTTTTAATTAAACCTAATTTTCTAGATACTCTATTCGTGTGTGTGTCTAAGGGACATGAAAGTTTAGATGGATTAATTTTTTTCCAAATTCCAAAATCAATTCCATGAGTATCTCTTCTTACCATCCATCTTAAAAACATATTAATTCTTTTACAGGCTGAACCATTAAATGGATTTGATATATGCTTTTGGGTTCTTTTTGGATGATTTATGGAAAAAAAAATATCTTTTAAATTTTTTATATTTTTAAACATATAATTTGTTTCATTTTTCTTAGAAAGAACTTTTTCAAGTCCACCATGATTATTATAAATATTTTTTAAAGAAGTGATAAAAAATTTAAAATCCGTAGAATTAAAAGTTCTATGAACAAAAGATAGAGACTCTATATCTTTTTTATTTGAATTAATAACAAAATCATATGGTGACGAATCAAGTCTAATCATCATTTCTTTTGCATTTTTTATAATCATTTTTCTATTTCCCCAAGAAATTATAGATGTTAAAAATCCTGATATTTCAATATCTTCTTTAAGTGAAAATAAATGTGGAATTTGAATGGGATCCGAATCAATAAAATTTAGTTTATTATACTTTATATATTTCTCATCTAAAAATATTTTTAAATCGTCATTAGTCCTAAATCTTATCATAATTACTTTTAATATATAAAATTATTTCAAATTCACTCACCAACCTTTGGTGATATGAATTACTGTATATGAAAATAAAAAATCTACAGAAAAATTTCCAGGAAAAATTTCCAGGTGAAATTAATATTTTTTATTTTGCTACATATGCCCATCCAGAATTTCCAGATTCAAAAATAACTTTTACTCTTTTATAATCATTTACTTAATGAGAATCTGCCTTTAATAATTCATCATTGGTAGTTTTAAAAAGAATACCATTCACATAATCATTTTTATTTCCTGAATAATAGATTATATGATGGATATCAGTTCCACTAGAATTAATTACTGATGAGTTAAGAATTTTAATTTCTTCTTGTTTATAACACAAAAGCTTATCTTTTTTTCCTTTTAGAATTCTTCCAAATGTTTCTGATTGAACTTTTTTAAATTGTAAAGTGCCATAAGAAAATAACTTTTCCATTATGTATAAATGAAATAGTAAGAATTATAATTTTCAAAAAACTGATCTTTATTTAAATATATTAAAATAAAGGAGATAGTGAAGAGAAAGTTAAAAGGTAAAATGAATAAGTTTTTTAAAAATCTAAACACTTTATAAAAATATTTTTTTTTAAACTTGTACAAGCTTAATAATAATTTGTCATCTAATTATTAAACTATAATATAATAACTATTAATAATTATTAATTTTAACCTTTAATTTTTTAAATGGTGAAATTTCTGAAATATATTTTTTTAGCTCCTTTTTCTATTTTAATGATAGGTCTATCAGTCTATTACGTTATTGATCTAAATCAAACAAAAAATAATTTAATGGACATTGAAGAATATTCTCCTAAATCAACTTTAGTTGTTCCTGAGAATATTATTACTAGATCTAAATATCCTTTTGTTGATGTGCATAATCACATATGGAATATGCCAATAAAAGATTTATCTGATATGGTTGAAGAAATGGATGAAATGAATATGGGATTTATAATAAATCTTAGTGGATCCGGTATAGGAACTCAAGCATTAAGAAATGAGTATTTTTCAAAATCTATTTCAAATATAAAAGAGAATTTTCCTGACAGATTTGGTCTATTTGTTAATGTTGATTTTGAAAGAATTGATGAAGAAGGGTTTTCTCAGATGAATGTAGATATGATAAAAGATGCTGTTTCTAGAGGTGCTATAGGATTGAAAATCTATAAGTCTCTTGGTTTGACAAGTAAAGATTCAATGGGTAATAGAATTTCTATAAATGATCCTAGATTAGATCCTATATGGAATGTTTGTGGTGAATTAGGGGTTCCTGTTTTAATTCATTCTGGTGAACCAGCTTCCTTTTGGAAACCAAAAGATAAATACAATGAAAGATGGCTTGAATTAAGACAAAAGCCTGGTAGATATAGAGATCCATTAACAAATCCATCATTTGATGAAGTTTTGGCTGAACAACATGATATTTTTAAAAAACATAGAAATACTACATTTATTAATGCCCATTTAGGGTGGATGGGTAATAACCTATCAAGGTTAGGAAAACATCTAGATGAATACCCAAATGTTGTTACTGAAATAGCAGCTGTTATTGCAGAATTAGGAAGGCAGCCAATTTTTGCTAGAAAATTTTTTATAGATTATCAGGATAGAATTTTATTTGGTAAGGATACTTATAATGTTAAAGAGTATCATTTATATTTCAGAGTATTGGAAACATCAGATGAACATTTTGATTATTTTAGAAAGAGACACGCACACTGGAGAATGTATGGGTTAAATCTACCTGATGATGTTTTAAAAAAAGTTTATTATAAAAATGCTTTAAAATTATTTCCTAATATATCAAAAGAGTTATTTATAGATTGATAGTTTCGAATAAACTATTAAAAGTTAATTCGACAGCTTTTTCATCATCCATATCATTTAGTTTTTTATTAAAAGGTTCAGCTCTTACTGATCCTGAGTATCCAACTTCAATTAAAAAATTAATAAATTTTTTTAAATCTATTACTTTTGATTTGGAAGGCAGCTCTCTTTCAAAATCTATTTGATTTTTTCTAGTTCTTCCATAAACGGCATCATTAAGATCAACAGTTATAATATTATTATTATTTAAAAAATTATAATCTTCTAATCTATCCTCTGAGCAGTACCAATGAAAAGAATCTAATTGATACCCTATATTTGAATACCCTATATTTTCAACTAAATTTTTAAGTTCTTTAATCGTGTGAATAAATGGATATTTATCTCTATTCATTAATGTGCGAACACCAACATATTCTAGACCTAGTTTAATATTATAATCCTTTATTATTTCGGCAATTGTTTTTAATCTTTTACTGTGTAATTTAAAATTATCAAAATAGGTTAAATCTTGATTTGTTGGCATTATCCATGTACTAAGTTTATTTATTCCAAACTTATTCATTGTTTTACAATGTTTTTCTAGATTTTTAAGATGATCAAGAAAGGTTTCTTTTTTTTCTCTAAAATTTATCGGAAGTCCAGCAACATCCCAAGAAATATTTTTAATGTTCATTTTTTTTATAAATTTTTGAGAATCTTCTTGATTATAATTTTCTAATTTATATATGTTTGGTGATATAGCTTCATATTTATATTTTATTGCCATTTTAAGAAGATCGTTCATATTATATTTTACACCAATAGAACCCGGGTTGAGAGATATTTTGAATTTTCTTTCATTCATAGATAAAATATCAGAAACTGGTAATAATGTTCCTATAATTCCAGATGAAATAATAAATTTTCTTCTTTTCATATTGATTGATTAATTTAGGTTAATTTTTATCTTTAATATAACAATGAATAAATATATAACGATTTTTTTTATTCTTTTAATAAACTTTTCATGCACAGAAAATAAAAAACATTCTGAAAATCATACTTGTTCTCCAGAATCAATGAAAAGGTTTTCTTCTGAAACATTAGATGATCAAAATGAGAATTTAAATTCTATCAATAAAGATGGAATGGTTTTAATCATTGGAAATTTATTTGAAATGGGAGGAGATGTAACATATTCTAATCCAGATGAGCTTCCAAAACATAAAGTTGTTGTAAATTCTTTTTGGATGGATGAAACGGAAGTTACAAATGCTCAGTTTAAAGAATTTGTTGATGCTACAGGTTATATTACAACTGCTGAACAAAAACCAGACTGGGATGAATTAAAAAAGTCTCTACCTGTTAATACTCCACGACCAGATGAAAGTATATTAGTTCCAGCTTCATTGGTTTTTAGAAAAAACATTAACGCAATTTCTTTATATGATCCTTCTCAGTGGTGGGAATGGGTTCCAGGAGCTAATTGGAGAAGTCCTGGAGGACCAGGAACTAGTTTGGAAAATATTAAAAATCATCCTGTTATTCATGTAAGTTGGTTCGATGCAATTGCTTATTCTCAGTGGAAAGGCAGAAGACTACCTACAGAAGCAGAATGGGAATTTGCTTCAAGAGGTGGATTAATTAATAAAAATTATAGTTGGGGAGAGGGAGATGATTTAAGCCAAATGGCAAATACTTGGGAAGGAGATTTTCCAAGATTTAATTTATCTAATGATGGGTTTGAGTTAACATCTCCTGTAAAAACATATCCACCAAATAACTATGGTCTATACGATATGTCTGGTAATGTTTGGGAATGGTGTTCAGATTTATATCATTCCTCTTATTATAAGAGTGTTTCAAAAGTAACATCCATAGACCCTAAAGGTCCTAAAAAAAGTTTTGATCCTAACGAACCTTATTCAGAAAAAAGAGTTTTAAGAGGAGGGAGTTACTTGTGTAATAAATCATATTGTACAGGTTATAGGAATTCTATGAGAATGAAAAGTACTCCAGATACAGGATCAATGCATACTGGATTCAGAACAGTCATAAATTATACTAAATAGAATTACATGAGATATCTTATTTTATTTTTTTTTACATTTTCTTTTACTCTCTATTCTCAAAATAATAAAATTAATATTATTGATAAGTTTATAGTAGATGGTAAAGAAATTTGGAAAATTCCAGGAATGACTGTGGTAATTGTTAAAGATGACTCAACATTTCTAAATAAGTCTTATGGTGTAAAAAATTATTTAAAAAGTGACTTAGTTGATTCTAAAACAATCTTTTCTATGGCCTCAACCACTAAAGCATTTATTTCAATGTCTTTAGGTATATTGGTTGATAGAGATGTTTTGAAATGGAATGATAAAGTTATTGATCATTTTAAAGATTTTAAATTATCAGATCCCTATGTATCAAAAGAAGCGAGAGTTAAAGATCTTTTAACTCATAATTTAGGTATTGGAAATGAAGATGAGTTATGGACTACTGATAGCACTTCAGTTGAAGAGATGTTAGATAAGTTTTCTTTATCTAAATTAAAATATAGTTTAAGAGGTGGTTATGTATATCAAAATATAATGTATGTGATAGCTGGAAAATTAATTGAAGAAGTCTCAGGGTTGACGTGGCAAAAGTTTGTAGATGAAAATATAATTAATAAAATAGGGCTTTCGTGTACATTAACATGGTCAAAAGATATTTTTGAATATGCAAATTATACATATCCACATATGAATGATTTTGAGGACGGGATTCTACATGTTCCTTTTACAATTTCTGATCAAATTGGTGCGGCTGGAATGATGTGGTCTTGTGCTGATGATATGGAAAAATATTTGAAATTTTTATTAAATAAAACTTTAGTTAATGGTGAGCTATTACTTTCAAATAAAACTTTTGAATATATTTTTGAACCACAGATTATAATTGGTGACTCTTTTTATCCTACACAAAGGCTTACTAACCCAAATTGGAAAACATATGGCCTAGGATGGTTTCAACATGACTATAGAGGTCAAAAAGTTGATTTACATACAGGTAGTTTACAGGGATTAGTTGCTATTATTGCTCTTATTAGAGATAAAAATATTGGAGTTCATGTATTTTCTAATTTAGATAATGCTGAACTAAGGCATGCTATTATTTATAAGGTTTTTGATCTTTTAGTTTTTGATGATGATACTAGGGATTGGAATAATGAAATATTCAAACTTTATAGAGAATATAGAGATGAAAGTATTGATTCATATTTAAATAAATTTAAAGAAAGGGTATTAGGTACTTCTCCTTCTTTAGAAATTGAATTTTATTTGGGTAGATACTCTCATCCAATGTATGGTGATATAGTATTAACTCTAAATAAAAATAAATTAAATATTGATGTAAATAGAGGAATTAAGAATTTTGAAACAGAACATTGGAATTTTGATACTTTTATTACTGATAAAGATGAGAAATGGAGACAAAAATTATTGGTAGATTTTAAAGTTGGAGATAATATAGTTGAAAGTTTAAAAATGTATAATGTTATATTTAAAAAGAATAACTAGTTTTTATTTACTCTTTATTCTATTCTCCTGTGAGATAATTAACCACTCTTCAGATCAAAGAAAAAATGTTCTTATCATTTTAGCTGATGATTTAGGTTATTCTGACCTAGGTTGTTTTGGAAGTGAAATAAGTACTCCAAATATTGATTTTTTAGCATCTTCTGGAACAATTTTTTCAAATTTTTATACATCACCTTTATGTGCTCCTTCAAGGGCTATGTTACTTTCAGGAAATGATAATCACGTATCTGGTATTGGAATTCAAGCTTTTTCATCACCAAATTATGGCTATGAGGGTATTTTATCAAATAGAGTAGCAATTTTACCTGAAGTTTTAAAGATAAATGGATATAAAAGCTATATGGTAGGCAAATGGCATATTGGAGGTGATCCATATAATAGAGGCTTTGATAAAACATTTGCTTTATTACCTGGAGCTTTTAGTCATTATGACAACAATAAACCAATTAGAGGTTATCCTGATTCAGCATTTTCAGAAAATGGAAAAAAAAGGTTTTGGGATGTTGGAAAATATTCATCTGATTTCTATACTGATAAGTTAATTGAATTTTTAGAACCTGTTGATAAAGATCCTTTTTTTGCGTATGCTTCTTTTACGGCTCCACATTGGCCACTTCAGGTTGATGAAAAATACTCTAATAACTATAAAGGAATATATGATGAAGGTTATGATGTATTGAAAATAAAAAGATTTAATAGTCTTAAGGGTAAGAATATAATACATAAAGAGAAAGTTTTTCCTTCATTTGAAACTCTATATTCTTCTTGGAATAAACTTGATGATTATGAAAAATCTGTTGAGTCAAGAAAAATGGAAATTTATGCTGGAATGATTGAGAATCTAGATTTTAATGTTGGAAGAATTATTAAGTTTTTAAAAGAAAATGGTCTGTATGACAATACTGTTATTTTGTTTATGTCTGATAATGGAGCAGCAGGTGAAGATTTTTATTATAATAATACTTATGGAAATTATATTCAAGAAAATTTTAACTATGATTATGAAGATATGGGTAAACCAAATTCATTTGTTTCTTTGGGAGTAGGATGGGCAGAAGCTATTACATCACCATTTAGATTATATAAGGGATATACTACTTCAGGAGGAATGAAATCCCCATTAATTATTTCAGGAATAAATGAAAATAAAATTTCTTCATCTAATGAATTTCTTTCTTTATTAGATATTGCCCCATCAATATATGATCTATTAAATATTAAATACCCACTTTTTTTTAATAATAATGAATTATCTCCTCCTATTGGAGAAAGTGTAATTCCCTATCTTAAATCTGAATCTTCCATTATTCATAAAGATGACTATGTATTTGCTTTTGAACATAGTGGTAATTCATTTTTGAAGAAAGGAGAATGGAAAATAATTAATACTATTCAACCCTTTAATGTAAGTAATTTTGAATTATATAATATTAAAAATGATATTTCAGAAATTACAAATAAAAAAAATATGAACAGAGAAATATATGATGATTTAATTGTTGAATGGAATAATTTTTCTAAATCTAGAAGATTAATTTTTCCAACTCCATATATAGATAACTTAAAATAATTTTATTTAAAATTTAAATCTACATCATTCTTTTTAAAGAAATCTTTTAGAATAATTTCTACTTCACTAGTTTCTTCGACTAAATTAATTAAATCTATATCATTTTTTGATATTAATTTATTGTGACTTAATGTTTTTTTTATCCAATCAAATAGTGGTTGATAGTGTTTTTTACCGACTAAGATAATTGGAAATAGTTTTGATTTTTTTGTTTGTATTAATGTTAATGCATTAAATAATTCATCCAAAGTTCCAAAACCTCCTGGCATAACTATAAAACCTTGAGAATATTTTTGAAACATTAATTTTCTAATAAAAAAATAATCGAACCTTAATAAGTATTCATCATCAACATATTTATTTGTATATTGTTCAAAAGGTAAATTAATTCTTAGACCTATTGATTTTCCATTTGCTTCTTTTGCACCTTGATTTGCAGCTTCCATAATACCAGGTCCAGCTCCAGAAATAATTCCAAAACCCATTTTAGATATCATTTTTGCTATTTTTATGGTTTTAATAAAATATTTATCATTTTCTTTTGTTCTTGCAGAACCAAATATTGAAATTGATGGACCTACTTCAGATAATTTTTCAAAACCTGTTACAGTTTCAGCATTATATTTTAATATTCTCCAACTATCTTGAGTGATTTTATTATTCCAGTTTCTCATATTAATTTCTAATTTATAACAATGATAACATTTAAAATGTTGTCCAAGATTATTTTTTATTTACTTTTACCCAATAAAATATTTAATTAATCGTCTAACATTTATAAGTTAATTATTTAAAAAAAATTTATCTATGAAATTTTTCAAATTTTTATCATTAATTCTATTTTCTTTTTTGGTTTATTCTTGTAATCAATTTGGTGATTCTCTATTTCTTCCTGGTGAAGATCCTGATGATATAGTTCTTTTTGAACTTGATAATGATTATTTGGCCCCTGAGTCAAAAGAATACATTATTTCAAATCATTCTTCAAAAGAATTAAACTCTTCTTATCTTTTAGTAGGTAAAAAAACTTATGGTTTTGAAGCTAATTTGAGTACAGATAAAAGCCTTTCTTTTGATGAAGATGGAATATTAAGATTAGAAAGAAATCATCCTTTTTTAAAAGATAAATATAAAAAAGTAGAGATAAGAGGTAGTGATAAAGATGAGGATAAAGAAAGAGATGAGGATAAAGAAAGAGATGAGGATAAGGAATGGGATGAAGACAAAGAAAGAGATGAATGTTTTGATCTTGTAATGCCATTTACTCTTATTATGCCTGATAATTCTTTGATCACAATTGAAAGTGAGGATGATAAATCTAAAGTAGAAGAATGGTTTAAAAATAATCCTGACTCAAAAGCAAAACCATCTCTTCAGTTTCCAGTTGATATAGTTATTGAAACAAAGGAAGGAGATACAATTATTACAATAGACAGTGAAGAAAAAATGAGAGTTGCTAGATTAAAATGTAAATCTGGTAAAAGAGATAAGAAAAGAGATAAAGATAAATGTAGAAAACTTCTTGGTGATGATGTAGTTGATTGCATTAAAGCATATGTTTCAGAGAATCATCCTAAAGAAGAAATTGCTCATGCTAGAAGATTAAAAACAAAAAGTGGTAATGTATTTTACGTTGTTAAACTTAGTGATTCTTCAATACTTAAGTTTAATGATAGTTGCGAATTACTGGATTAATTATTTTGTTTTTATCTATTAAATGGAATTGTAAAGGGACGTGGAAAAAAGCTAATAAAAATACTTTATGGTGTTTGTTAGGTTGTTCTATTGGTGATTTTGGTACAATTTTATTTTTTCAATACACATCTTATGATTTACCTAGTGAGTATATATTAATACTAGCTATAATCAATGGACTTATAACTTCAATCATATTAGAAACTATTATTCTAAGTTTTTCTCAAGCATTAATTTCTGCATTTAAAACTGCAATAGGAATGTCTTTAATTAGTATGGTTAGTATGGAGTTAGCTATGAATATAGTTGATTATATACTAACAGGAGGGGCAGTTATGAATATTTATGTGGTATTTCCTATGCTTTTCGCAGGTTATATTACTCCATTACCCTATAATTATTATAGATTAAAAAAATATAATCAATCTTGTCATTAGTAGACTTCTACTGAACCTTCCCAATCAGGATCAGCTGCACCAATAAATGATCTAGTTAAAGTATCATATTTTACAGCATGTACTCTTCCAAATCTACCTGCTGTTAGTATAAGTTTATATTTGATATTTAAATTATTAAGATTTTTTTCAAAATTATTATTCCATTTAATGCCATTATGATTTTCTATTTCAATAGTATCCTTGTTAGGATAAATTCTACCAACTGATAAAGCATCCAATAGATTCATATTTTTATCTATAACATTACTAATAACTTGTGTTATGGCTGTTATAATTCTTGCTCCTCCAGCAGCACCTAATGCAAAATAAAAATCATTGTTTTTAGAAAGAATGGTTGGTGATATATGAGAATTAGCTCTATCTCCTGGTTTATAATTTCCAAGGTAACCACCCAGTGTTACTGCATAAAGAAACCCAAGACCTTCGGAAGCTACTTTTGAGCCCATTAATGGTCCAATTGTCTGAGTTAAAGAAACTACATTTCCATTTTTATCAGCAGTTGTTAAATGAGATGTGTGACCTATAGTTGCTACCCATTCACCATTTAATTTATTATGATTAGTTAATATTTCTTTACTTTCTAATATTTTATTTGCTTGACTTTTAGCATATTCTATTGAAATAATTTTATTTAAAGAATCTATATTACTTTGTATGGACCTATCCTTATAAGCTATTTCTGATACTTTAGAAATTAATTCTACCCACTTTGAATTTGATAGGTTTGCTATGTCTATATTATCTAAGATATTTAAAATTTCAATAGTTATTGCTCCATATGATGGTAGGTAAAGAGCACTTATATCAAAACCTCTATATTTTCCTAATAGAATTTTAGATTCTTCTGCTTTATAATTTTTTAAATCTTCCAATGATAATAATCCTCCGTTATTGGTCATATCTTCAACTATTTTATTTGCAACTTCACCCTCATAAAATCCTTTATGACCATTTTTTGAAACTTCCTTCAATGTATTTGAAAGGTCTTTTTGAATAAACAAATCTCCTTTAATATATGTTTTACCTGTTTTATTTATAAAATATTTTTTTGTTCCTTTAAACTCTTTAATTATTGATTCCACATAAGCATGTCTTTGTGCTTCTCCTGGTAAAATATAAAATCCTTTTTCTGCATATTGAATTGCTGGTTCCATCACAGTTTTTAAGGATAATTTTCCATATTCTTTATTTAATTTAATTAGTCCTGCAACTACACCAGGTATTCCAATAGTTGAATATCCATAACTTGAATTAACATGTGTTTTAGAATCGTATGATTTTGGTACTTGAGTTGAAGCATCTATACCTCTTATTTCTCCATTTGGAATTCTAAATATAACTTGCATTCGACCCCCAATACCACTCATACTCGGCTCAACAACAGATAGTGCAAATGCAGTAGCAACAGCAGCATCAAAAGCATTTCCCCCCATTTGTATCATTTTAATTCCTGCTTTTGAAGCTAGGGGATGACCAGAACTAACTATTCCATTTTTAGATTCATTGTATTTATAAACTTCAATTTCTTTTTTATTTTGACAACTAAAAATGAATAATATAACTGATAGAATAAATAGGTTTGTATTTTTCATAAATCAATTAATTTTTTCTATTTCTATAGCAAATCCTCCACCAGGTGCCATATAGATATCTAAATTAGATTTTTGATCAACCCTAATTTTTTTTATTTCATATTCCATTGGGTTTTTTTTCCAGTGTGTATTTTGTGTATCTGAATAAATAGTTGCTAGGTAATTTTTATTTTTATCTAAAAAATCAAGTTTAAAAGTAAAATTCCTTTCTTTTTCATCTGTTATTCCTCCTAAATACCAATTATCTGAATTTATATCCTTTCTTGCTATACTTACATATTTTGATATTTTACTATTAAGAATCTTTTTCTTTTCCCAATTTACAGGAACGTTTTTTATAAACTGAAATGCATCCATATGTTTTTTGTAATGCCTTGGTAAGTCAGCAGCCATTTGCATAGGTGAGTAATAAACAACATAAAGACCTAATTCTTTTGCAATTGTTGATGGAACAATTGCTCCTTTATCAATTTCTTTTGAACCAGGAGAATTAAATCTAAAGTTGTTTAGTTGAAAAATTCCAGGAGTGTAATCCATTGGTCCACTTAGTAGTCTTGTAAAAGGAAGATCAGTAGCATGGTTAACTCCATTAGTCCAAAAGCCATTAAATTCTTGACCTTTTGCACCTTCCCTTGATATATAATTTGGATATTTTCTTCTTAATCCAGTATCTTTTATAGGCTCGTGGGTAATAATATTAAGCTTATATTTACTAGCTATATCAATGACTTTTTGAAAGTGATTTACCATATATTGTCCATGATGCCATTCGTAAATTGTATCTCCATTTATTCCACTTCTTTTAATATTATTACTTAAGTCATTTACATAACCTGTTTTGATATTTTTAATTCCATGTTTATTATATAATTTGAATGCTTCTTCAAGTTGATTTTCATAATTTTCAATTTGACCACCAGTTTCATGATGCCCAACTAAAAATATATTTTTTACTTTCCCGTATTCTGATATTTTATTTAAATCAAAATCACTTACGGTTTCAGTAAAACTAAAAGGAATTCCATTACCACTACAGCACCATTCTGGATACCATCCTTGATTCCATCCTTCAACTAATAAACCATCAAATCCATGCTTAGAAGCAAAGTCCATATATTTTAAAACTTTATCCGTATTTGCTCCATGGTTTCTTGATGGCCACCATGTAGATTCATTAGTTCCTATCATTTCCCACCATATGCCCATATATTTACTAGGTTTTACCCATGAATAATCTATGTTTTCATTTGGGTCATCATTTAAATTAAGAATAAGATTTGAATTAAGAAGATCAGAACTATTATCAGCAATCTGTATAGTTCTCCAAGGTGTTAAAATTTTATTTTCTAATTTTACTTTAGTTCCATCAGACCAAGGATACAATTCAACTTCTAAGCTACCATTTCCTCTTGGAGCTAGTGTCATGCTTGAATAATTTGTTAAATCAGCCTCATGTATACTTATAAAAATACCATTATCCTTTTTTATTGTTAGTGGAGTTTGAGCAGCATCTATACCTTGGGTATCATATGAAATATCTTCAACATATTTTGAAAAAACTTTTTTAGAAATTTCATCTATTGATGTATTAGCATATAAAAACTCATATCTTCTATATGAAAATGCTGGAATCCACCATGCTGAATCTATTTTTGACAAATTAAATTCAGTTTTCTCATCAATAATATCATAGTTATTAATTGTATTTTGATTTGGAATTTCATATCTAAATCCAATTCCATCATCATAAATTTTAAAATGGATATTTACTGTTATTTCATTTTGCAGAAGTTCAATATTCAATTCATTATAATTATTAATTATTTCTTTTTCTTCTCCATATAATGGTTTCCATGACGAATTAAAAGATTTTTTATTTTGATTTTTTATTTTAAAGTTATTACTTAATTCTAGTCCATTTTTTAGGTTTATTCCAAGCTTAGATTTATGGATAATAATTTTATTATATTTTTTTACACTATAAATAGGTACTCCATTTTTTAAAGTAAATTCCAATGAAATATTACTGTTTGGTGATTCTATGTACAATAAATTACTTTTTTTTTGACATGAAAAAAATAGTAATATTATTGTAAAAAATTTTATACAATAGCTCATTTTTTTATTTTTGTAAATCATTTTTTAGTTTTTGTAAATATAGATAAGTATAATAGATATATTATTTTCATTTTCACTATTTAGATTCTCTATTTATCATATGTTTCTTTAACTTTTAATAAAATTTATATTTAGTTAATGCTAAAAACATATTTTCTTTTATTTTTTATTTTTATATCAAATAATATTTATTCTCAGTATTATCTAGAGTTGAGAAAGGCAACGAAATTAAAATCATTCAATTTTTATCCTGGTGATAATATTCGATTTAAGATAAAAGATGATTATATGTTTTCTCGAGCATATATAACAGGTATTTCTCAGGATATGTTAAGATTTAATTATATTGAAGTTCCTATTTCTGATATTGAAATAATAGATATTAGTAACAAGTCTAGTGATTTTTTAAAAAAAACTGGTTATTTGATATCTGTAGTAAGTGTTGGATTTTTTTTTATAGATATGATAAATTCAACACTCGTTCAAAAAAATAAGTATAAAGACGTTTATGATAAGAATTTTTTAATATCATGTTCATTAGGTTTAACAATTGGCTATTCATTAAGATTATCAAAAAGAAAATATTTTATTAAAAAAGGTTTAAATAGAATATGGGTTCAAAAATCATTTTAGTTTTATTTTTTATTTTTATAGTTATTTCGTGTGATGAAATTTCATGTAGATTTAATAAAGTTCCTGAATCTCCATACCCAAATCCTGATAAAGTAGAAGATTTTAAAACAAATATTATTAATCAAGTTACATATGTATATAATTGTTTAGATAATGATATTTACTCAAAACAATTTGTGGCTATTACGTATACAATTGAGAAGAATTTTGATCCTACTAATTCAAATAGTAATATTGAGTGTTGGAAGGAATCAATTTATGTTAATTTAGGAATTTGCTAATATGAAAAATAATATATATTATATTATAACAATACTTTTACTTTTACTTTTTTCACTTTCATTAGGTTATCTATCATCATTTGATTCAGTTAACTATTTATTTGATTCAATTATAATTAAGTCTTTAGTTTTAATATTTTTAATACAATTTTTAGTTTTTATACCTTCTTTTATTTTTAAAACTGAGCATTACTTTGATTTAACTGGTGGAATCACTTTTATTTTAGTAATTATTTATGCTCTTTTTGATAGAATAAATGTTTTTGGGTCTATAGATTTTAGATCTTTAATATTATCAATATTTATTTTAATATGGTCTTCAAGATTAAGTTTATTCTTATTTTTTAGGGTTAAGAAGACTGGTGATATTAGGTTTGTAGAAATTAAGAAAAGTTTTTTAAGATTCCTTATTGCTTGGATTTTTCAAGGTTGTTGGGTTTTCACATGTTCTTTACCAGTTCTTATAGTATTATTTAACGAACCTTTAAATAATGATTATTTATTATATGTAGGTGTGATATTATGGATTACTGGATTCCTATTTGAAGTTATAGCTGATAAACAAAAATCAAATTTTAATGAATTAAATAAGGGTAAATTTATTTCTTCTGGTCTATGGTCTATTTCTAGGCATCCTAATTATTTTGGAGAATTAACTTTGTGGTTAGGAATAACACTTGCTTCTGTATCATCATTTTCTGGCTTTCAATATATTGCTTTAGTTTCACCATTTTCAATTTATTTATTACTTAATTATGTTAGCGGTGTTAATTTGTTAGAAGATTTAGCAGAAAAGAGGTGGGGTAAAGATCCTAATTACAAAAAATATAAAAATGAAACTCCTGTGATTTTTCCTAAATTTTTTTAAAAACTTTTATCTTGTTTTAATTATTATTACTCCTCCACTTCCTCTAAATCCATAGATATTTAAATCGGATGCATTTTTTAAAACTTGTATGTTTTTTATATCATTTGGATCTAAAATATTTACTAGTTGTGAGAAATTACCCACTTGAAGCCCATCTAATATAAATAATACTTCTTTTTGAAAGTTTATGCTTGTTATTCCTCTTATGAATACTTTTGCATTTTGTTCGTTATTTCCCTGAATATATATTCCTGGATTCCTTCTTATTTGATTTAAAATGCTAATATTTTGTTTAATATTTATACTATTTGGTGTTTTGTTGCTAATGTTTTTATTCATTTCACATGAATAAAATGTCAATAGTAAAAAGAGAATAATATTAGGTTTCATTTTTTAATTTTTTTTACTTCTAAATATATAATAATTATTAATATTAAAAGTAGAATTATACTCGATACTAAAATTACTTGGTTTCCAATTTTATAAGAATTTGGATTGAAATTCATTTCTATAATATTTTCTCCTGGATTTAAATTTATTCCCCTTAATACATAGTTTACTCTTAGAATTTCTTTCTTTTCTCCATTAATAAATAAATTCCATCCTTCAGGATAAAAAATTTCTGAAAATACAATAAATGAAGCATTACTATTATTTGTTTTATATTTTATTTTATTAGGAAGATATTCCATGATTTCAATTGTACCATTAATGGAGTATGAGTCATTATATATAAATTTTTTAAAATTAGATATATCAATTATTGCTTCTTTTTTAGTATTTATTGTTTTTAATAATTCTAATTCTTCATTTGGAGATTTTACTTTTTTAAGTTCTGACACAAACCACGCTCTTCCATTTGAATAATTATTTTTTACAACTCCTGTACTTAAATCATTAAATTTAATATATCCAGTATTCAACATATTTAGAATATTTAAATCATTAAAATTTGTATTATTATTTTGAAGTTTTGATATAAGTTCACTTTTTTCGTTATTTATTTTATTATCTATTAAATCTTGATACCTTCTAATTTTAGCACCATGATATCCTCCAATAGATGAATGATAATAAGATGTTTTAGCTTCATTAAATGTATTTTGTAAATTCAAAACTCTTTTGTTTTGATTATTATTTTCTAAAATAAATATATCTGCTTCAGTCATATTTATGGTATTCTCTTTTTTTCTAGCATAAGAACAATCATTAAAAATTGTACAATTATCATTCTTTAGATAGTTCTTATTTGATAAAGTCATATCAATTGTTCCAATAATTATAATAGCCGCATAGTACAAGTAGTCATTTATTTTTTTATAAAATAACAAGTATGTTAAGAATATAAATATTAAAAGTATTGATATGCCTTTTATAATATCATTTATATATAAAGCCTTTCTGTCATCAATAATAGCATTTAAAAACCAATTTGGGTAAGTGCTGAAGTTTGCATCTATAGGTCCTGAAAATGATAAGAAAAATGAAATTATAAATAGAAAAGCATAAATTCCTAGAGTATATAATCCTGCATTAATAAATTGTTTTTTATATTTTTCTTTATTATTTAAAAATGTTTCTAGACCTAATATCCCTAAGAATACTATTGAAAAGATAGATACAATAATTATAAATGTGACAGATCTAAACTTATTATAGCCTGGAATATAGTTAAAGACAAATTCATTTAATAATAAGAAATTACTTCCCATACTCAGAAATATACTTGTGACTAATAGGCCAATTAGCCAATATTTTTGATGTGGTTTAAGAATAATTAATGCTAGTATAAATAAAAATAAAGATAAGACTCCAGCATAATACGGAGCTGTTATTGGTTGATCACCCCAGTACATTGGTATACTTCTAAGCTGCTTTTTAATTTGTTGTCTACTAACATTATTATTTTTTAGCTGTTTTCCTAAATTGGATTTTTCACTTAATGCTTCTTGGCTTGCACCACCTAATATATGAGGTAAAAATAATGTTAATGGTTCAAAAATTCCATTACTATATTGAAATGCATAGTCTTTGCTAAGTCCAGTGTTTTTGGAAACTAATTCAGATTGTCCTCTTATAGAAAATTTACTATATTCTAGAATTGACCAAATTTCACCAAAAAATGTTCCAATTGCTATTATGGCAGCAAAAATCAAAATTATTGATCTTTTAAAAAAATGAGTTAATTCATTTTTTTTATGAAAATATATTAGTTGAGTAATACCATAAAAAACAAGAATAAATAGAGTGTAATATGTAATTTGAAGATGATTTAATCGTAGTTGTAGAGCAAGTGCTAAAGCAGTTATTATAAAACCAACATTTCTTTTTTTATGAAAACAGAGATGTACTCCTGCAACTATAAGTGGAATAAATGCTGCAGAACCAATTCTTGTGTTATGACCAGCATTAATACCTACAATCATATATGTTGATAAAGTAAAGGCTATTGCACCAAAAATTGATATTTCAGGTCTTATTCCAAAACAAATTAGCATAAAGTAAAATGAAACAAAGGATAAAAAAATTAAACTCACAGGGTATGGTAATCCAAATCCTAATAATTTATGAAGAAAAATCATAATATCATTTTTCCATTTTATATCTATTAAGTATGCTGGCATCCCAGAAAACATCGAATTAGTCCAAAGAATTTCTTCATTTGTATTTTGTCTATAATCAACTATTTCTTTTGCAGAACTTTTCCATTGTTCTATATCATGTTGTTTTAATTCTTTGTTTTCAAAAAAAATTGGATTAAAAAAATATATAGTTAGAGAAAGAAAAAAAACTATCGAAATACAGTGCTTATATATTTTACGCATTGAGTTGTTAATTTTTTTATGAAATATAAATACTATTAGTCAAAAAAATGAATCATTATATGCTTTAATTATTATTTTTGTAGTACAATGTTTGAAAATTTAAGTAATAAGTTAGATCGTGCCTTTAAAGTCTTAAAGGGTCAAGGAAGCATAACTGAAGTTAATGTAGCGTCAACACTTAAAGAAATTAGGAGGGCTTTAATTGAGGCTGATGTAAGTTATAAAGTTGCTAAAGATATAACCTCTAATATTAAAGAAAAGGCTATGGGACAGAATGTTTTAATTTCTGTTTCACCAGGACAACTTCTAACTAAAATTGTATCAGATGAATTAGCACTCTTAATGGGAGGTAAGTCAGTAGATATTAATACTGATGGAAATCCTAATATTGTATTATTATCTGGACTTCAGGGGTCTGGTAAAACAACTTTTGCTGGAAAACTTGCTCACTATTTAACAAAAAAAGGAAAGAAAACACTTTTAGTGGCTTGTGATGTATATAGACCTGCAGCTATAGAACAGCTACATGTTTTAGGTGATCAAATAAAAGTTGAAGTATATTCTGATGAGAAGTCTAAATCCCCTTTGAATATTGCTAAAAAAGCAATTAAGTATGCGAAAAAGGAAGGTTTTAAATCTGTTATTGTTGATACAGCAGGTAGGCTAGCAATAGATGATAAGATGATGAAAGAGATAGAAGGTTTAAAAAAAGAATTAAAACCTCAAGAAACACTTTTTGTTGTAGATTCAATGATTGGTCAGGATGCTGTTATCATAGCAAAATCTTTTAATGAAAGAATAGATTATGATGGTGTTGTATTAACAAAACTTGATGGTGATTCAAGGGGAGGTTCAGCTTTATCGATTAGGAAAGTAGTAAATAAGCCAATAAAGTTTATTAGCACTGGAGAAAAAATGGATGCTATAGACATATTTCATCCTGATAGAATGGCTAAAAGGATTTTGGGTATGGGGGATGTAATTAGTCTTGTTGAAAGAGCACAACAAAATTTTGATGAAGATGAAGCTAGAAAATTACAAAAGAAAATGCTTCAAAATACTTTTGGGTTAGATGATTTTTTATCCCAAATTCAAAAAATTAAAAAAATGGGAAATATTAAAGATTTGATGGGAATGATGCCTGGAATGAGTTCAAAAGTTAAAGATTTAGATGTTGATGATGATTCTTTTAAACCTATTGAATCTATTATATATTCTATGACTCCATCTGAAAGAAAAAATCCAGAAATATTAAATGGGGTTAGAAAAAAAAGAATTTCTTTAGGTAGTGGATGTAGTATTCAAGAAGTAAATCAACTTTTAAAACAGTTTAATCAGATGAAAAAGATGATGAAAATTATGAATAAATCAGGTCCTTCTGGTATGATGTCTGCGTTAGGAATGAATCAATCTCCACTCCCAAAATAATATTTAAGAATATGTAACTTTTTTGATTGCTTCCATTGTTTTTTTAACATCTGGAATAATTTCTTTTAGAAGGGTAGGTGCATAATGAAAAGGAACATCTTCACTGGTAATCCTATGAACTGGAGCATCTAAGTAGTCAAACGCAAACCTTTGGATATGGTGACTTATTTCAGAAGATATTGAAGCTAAGGGCCATGCTTCTTCTACTATTACTAATCTATTAGTTTTTTTTACTGAATTTACAACTGTGGAATAATCAATAGGCCTTACAGTTCTTAAATCAATTACTTCAACATTTATATTATTTTTTTTAGCTTCTTCATATGCAGATTCAGCAATTTTCATCATTTTACCAAATGATACTAGTGTAACATCATTTCCTTCATGTACTACGTTAGCCTTTCCAATTGGAATTAAATATTCATTTTCTGGTACTTTTCCTTTATCTCCATACATTAATTCAGATTCCATAAAGATAACAGGATCATCATCTCTAATAGAAGTTTTTAATAATCCTTTTGCTTCGTATGGATTTGCAGGCACAACAACCTTTAGTCCTGGAATATTCGCATACCAGTTTTCAAAGTTTTGAGAATGTTGTGAACCTAATTGACCAGCATTTCCAGTTGGTCCACGAAATACAATAGGTACATTAAATTGACCTCCAGACATTTGATACATTTTAGCTGCTCCATTTACAATTTGGTCTATAGCTACAAGAGAAAAATTAAAAGTCATGAATTCTATTATTGGTCTTAATCCATTCATTGCAGAACCAATTCCAATTCCTGAGAAACCAGTTTCTGCAATTGGTGTATCTATTACTCTTTCTGGACCAAATTCATCAAGCATTCCTAAACTTACTTTATAAGCACCATTATAATCCGCAACTTCTTCACCCATTAAATAAATATTTTTATCTAGTCTCATTTCCTCAACCATTGCTTCTCTTAAAGCATCCCTAAATTGAATTTCTCTCATACCTACAAAAGTAAAATATATGATTTTAAGTGACAATAAAATAGAGAAATAAAAAAAGGCCTCAATTAGTGAGGCCTTAATTAAAATTTATTATGAATTTTATTATTTTAAAGCATCTTGAACAGCACTAGAATAATTTTTAAATTCTAAGTCCATTACAGCTTGATCTCTAAATTCATCAGAAATTGAAAATGCTGTTTTAAGGTTTGATGTTACACCGCTTGCTTTTCCTTCTCGAGCATCACATATTGCAAGAATATAATTCATGAAACCATTACCATCCCATTCTTTATCTTTAAATAATTTAATCAATGAATTTATTTCTTTTCTAGATTCTGAAATATTACCAAGCATTAATTGAATAACACCTCTTCTGCCTTTAGCCCATCCATTATCTTCATCTGTCATATTCAATATTGATAGAGCTTTTTCATAATCTCCAGTAGTAATTGTCATAGTACCTATTGAAAGATGTAATACATTTTTATGGTAAGAATAATCTAGTTCTTTAGCTTTTGCTAAGTGCTCACTAGCAGTTTCCCAATCATATTTTAATGCTGCAGCAGATGCTAAATTTATATGAGCTACTGCACTTTCTTCTTTAGTTAAAGAAATATTCAATTGAGTATCAGCATCTTCTAAGAGTTTCATTTGAGCTTCAGATCCTTCTTCCTCTTCTTTAGCTAAATTAATATGTACAGAACCAAAATCATTATGTGCTTTCCAAGATCCTCCCCATTTAACTGCAGCTTGATAAATAGTTGCTTTTTCTGATAAATCAGGAGTAAGAGAAGCAGCAAATAATAATTCACCATGTGATAGAGCATCAGAAGAAGCACTACCATTAACAATGTTTTGAGCTATAGCTAAAATTTCATTATTTGGTTTTTTATTAATAACTGTAATAACTTCTGTTTTAGCAGTTCTTAGATCAGGATAAACTTCTTTCATTAATATTTTGTAAGAAGATAATTTTGCTAGAGCTTTTTCTTTATCTACAAAAGATCCACCACCATTAATTATACTAGATATTTTTGATTTTTCAGTTGCACTAACTGCATCTGTTGATTTTAGAGCATTTCTTAACCCACTCCAGTCTTCAACAACAGGTTTTATATCAAATGATATTGATGAAGCCTCGTTTTTATAATCATATTTATCCATTTGCTCTCTATAATATTTTTCTATAGTTCCACCTCTTTTATCAGCTAATGCTTCATTTACCTTAGTTGAACCCTCTGGTGAGTGTGCTCCTAAAATATTAACATTTTTAGTGATATTTTTTTCAGCTAGGAAAGCAGAGAATTTTTCACCTCTATCACTTTTCTTTTCAGAGCTCTTTAAATAGTCGCTCCCTTGATTAAAATAAAAACTTACATTTGTCGCCTCAATTTCTTCTGCATCTGTATAACCAGGATTAGCTTTTGGAGATGGAATATTCCAAGGACTAGTTCTTGTTATAGTTTTAATAAGTCCATCAGCAACATCACTACTTATTGTAGATAATGATTTTCCACTAGTAATAACTTTTGCAAGACCAACAACACTTAACTTTGCATTATTATCCATCATATCTCTATTATATGGCATTGTAAATGTTTTAGAAGATTTTGATGTAGAAGTTGTGCTATTAGGGTAATCAGAAGCTTTAAATTCAACAGAACCAATAGATGAACCATCATAGCTAAAATCTAGAGTATAACTAGTTCCTTTTGGTAGCATTCCAACAGGTAGGGTAGACTCCACATTAACAGCTACATTACCAGCTTCCATAACAAGTGGATTTGGATTTACATTAATTTGTTGATCTTTTGAAAGTTCAATCATTTTTTTTAAAGGATTGCATCCAAACATTGTTAATGAAAGTACAAGTAAGAAATTTAGTATTTTAATATTTTTCATTTGTTTTGTTTTTTTTTACTGTATTAATCTAATAATCTTACAAAATTACATATTTTTTGTGAATTTTAATGAGAAAATTTATAAATCGCTAAACCTTTTTTTTCCTTTAATAAAATGTTCAAAGGGTATAATAAGATTATTAAGTTTTATATGATTTAATTTATTATTTCTTTTTTTAATAAAAATGGATGGTATAAAAATAAAAAATGACATGTAAGCTTTTAGTACTGAAAAGAAATGTTGAAAAGATTTTTTTTCTACAAGAATTTTTAATGCTGCAATAATATCTAATAAAAATCTAGTAGGAATTTTATATAATAAATTAGTGATTGTATCATTTTTACAAATCATTATTAGATTATTTCTAAAGTTTAAATATGTTTTATTAGGACTATTATATGACAATGTTTGTCCTCCTACATGATAAATTTTACTATCAGGTATACAATAATTTTTATAACCTAGTCTCTTAATCCTCCAACACAAATCAATTTCTTCCATATGAGCAAAAAAATCTTTATCAAATCCCTTTAATTTGTTAAATATTTTAGAACGAATCATCATACAACATCCAGAAGTCCAAAAAATTTCTTTTTCATCATTGTATTGACCTTTATCTTTTTCTATATAATCAAATATTCTTCCTCTACAGAATGGGTACCCTAAAGTGTCAATATATCCTCCTGAAGCTCCTGCATATTCGAAGTATTCTTTTTTTTTTTCGGATAGTATTTTTGGCTGACAAGCCCCAATTTCGTTATCTGAATCCATTTTATTGAACAATGGTATCAACCAGTTTTTGGTAACAAGGACATCTGTATTTATGAAAACAAAATAATCAGCTTTGATATTTTTAACCCCTTCATTATAACCAGCAGCATATCCTAAATTTTTTTTATTTATAATTATTGTTACTTCTGGGAATTTTTTTTTACATATTTCAACGGATTTGTCAGAAGATTTATTGTCTATCAAATAGATAGATGAAATTTTAAAATCGTTAAACTTAATTATATATGGAAGAAATTTTTGAAGAAGTTTTTCTCCATTAAAATTTAACAGTATAACTGCTATTCTTTTTTCTTTTTTTTTCATTTAAACATATTTCCAATGTCAAATCCTGGAATATTTGGAAAAATATCTCCAGTCTTTGATTTCATATGATCTTTTATTTTAATATCAACATCAAATAATGCTTTATTTGTTGCTGCAACAATTAAATCTTGAATCATATCTTTATCATTCAAAATACCATCGTCTATATCAATAGATATTACTTCTTTTTTACCATTTACCTCTACTTTAACCATTCCTGCTCCAGATTCTGAGCATACTTTTATATTATTTAACTCTGATTGAGCTAATTTCATTTTTTCTTGGGCTTCTTTTATCTTACCCATCATTTTCATCATATCAAACATAATATTATTTTATTTTATCAATACAAATTTACCTGTTTGTGTAATTTCTTTACCATTAATTATAAATACAATTTTATAAACATAAGAATCTTGTCTTACTTTATTTTTATATGTACCATCCCATCCAATGGAAATATCATTACTTTCAAATATTAATTCTCCAAACTTATTGAAAATATTTAAAGAATATTGTTCTAAAGATATAGGGTATGGTTTAAAAACATCATTTAATCCATCATTGTTGGGGGTAAATGCATTTGGTATAGGTATAGGATTATAATTTTCCTTAGGAATTATACATACAGTATTTGATACTGATATTGTATTTCCAGTGTTAATATATCCTTTAATAGTATAACAATTTTCTTCATTTTTGATTATCCCTTGATTATCTAAAAAAGTATCTATTGAATTTTTAGAAGTTTTTATTGGTTTATTATTTTTATAAATAGTTAATGAATCAAAGTTTCCATTAGAATTATAATTTAATTTAATTCCAGAATTATCTTCAATTACTGATAAATATATTAAACAAATCTCATCTTCTATAGACAAAGAATTACAGTAATAATATTTTTCTATTTTAATACATTGAGCATTAAGTGTTAAATTATTAAATTCAATTTTAGAGTCAATTGTCCATAAAGAATTAAAGTATGGAGGGCTTAAAAAACTAGTATCAATTCTATTATCAATATGTATATTGTAATTGGTACTTTTATTTAGGTTATAGTATAACTCAAAAATTGTTTTGTCATTTGATACAACAACAGAATCAATTATTTGTTCATTTAAATCTTCAATGGATACAATTTCAAATTCATATCTACTACAGTTCACAAAACTACTTTTAAATGATCCTGCTACATAACCATTTATTTTATTGTTACTTCCTAAGTACAATGAATAATCAATTTCATTTTTTCCATTATTTAATGACTTGATAAATACATTGTTTATAAATAATTCATATCCTTCATAATTATTATCGTTAATAGATATATTCATTGTATTATTTTTACAATTAAATATTTCAATTTCTAATCCTTTTGACTCATTTATATTAATTTCTAGGATATCAATTTTTTGAACTCCATCTTGATTTATAGCTTGAGCTATAGTATAAGTACCACGTTCTAGATATGTATGTGATTTTGAATTTGATGGATTGAAAATATTTGTAGATAAAGAATAATTAAAATCATATTGAATAACAGTTGCAGCTGAGTCAAGGTATTCATTTATTATTTCAACGGATGTTGGTAAACAGCCTCCAATATTATTTATTTCAAATCTACCTAAATCACTTAGTTGGGAAAATGCAGAAGAGCTAAGAAAAAAAAATAAAATTGTAATGGAAAATGATTTGTTGAATAGTCTATTCATTTATTTAACAGAAGATATTTTATTAATTATTTCATCAATATTTAATAAATTTTGATTTCCATTTATCATATTTTTTAGTATATACATGTTGTTTTTTATTTCATCTTCACCCATAATTATAACGAAAGGGATATTGTTATTATTTGCATATTGAAGCTGTTTTTTTAGTTTGGCTTTATCAGAATATAGATCTGTTAAAATGTTATTTTCTCTTAATTTATTAGCAATCTTTAAAGAATTTTTAATGTATTCATCAGACAAATAAGTTACTAGTACATTTGTTTTATTACTAGAATTTTTAGGAAATAAATTATTAGAATTAAGAATTTCTATTATTCTTTCAACTCCAAATGATATTCCTATTCCAGATATATCTTTATAACCAAATATTTCTGTTAAATCATCATATCTTCCACCACCTGATAAACTACCTATGTCATTACTTTTTGTAATTACTTCAAAAATAGTAGATGTGTAGTAAGATAAACCTCTTGCTAAACTCAAATCTAGATTGAATTTATTGGTAATATTCATCAAGCTTTCTACTTCTTCAATACCTTCTAATCCTATTTTTGAATTTTCTAATAGTTTTTTTAAATATTCTATTTTATCAGAATTATCTCCTTTTAAACTAAATAATGATAAAATATTTTTTATTGTTTCTTTTGAAAAATTATTTAAAACCATTTCTTTTTCTAAACCTGATAATCCTATTCTATCAACTTTATCTATCAAAATGCAGAATTTTTCAAATTTATTTTTAAAATTAAAATTTTCTGATATTCCTAATAAAATTTTTCTATTATTTAATTTTATTTCAAAATCATCAATTTTTAATGCATTAAAAATTGAGTACACTAAACTAATAATTTCACTTTCACAAATAATAGATTTGGTTCCTATGTAGTCTGCATCACATTGATAAAATTCTCTAAACCTTCCTTTTTGTGGCCTATCTGCTCTCCATACTGGTTGAATTTGATACCTTTTGAAAGGCATTGTTATATTATTTCTATTCATACTTACATATCTGGCAAAAGGAACAGTAAGATCATATCTTAAGCCTTTTTTAGATATTTGAGATTTTAACTTATTACTATCTAATTTATTCTTGTTATCAATTTTTTTTAAAAAATCTCCTGAATTAAGTACTCTGTAAATTAGTCTATCACCTTCTTCACCATACTTACCATTAAGAACATCAGAATTTTCCATAGAAGGTGTTTCTATACAACTAAATCCATAAAGACTAAAATATTTTTTAAATATCTTAAAAAGATATTCTCTTTTATTCATCTCATTAGGACCGTAATCTCTAGTTCCTTTTGGTAATGATGGTATTATTTTTTTCACTTTTTTATATTTATTACAAATCTAGCAAATGATTTACATTTTATTTTATTTAAATTGCGGCAATAAAATAAAATTATGGCTGTAACAAGATTAGAAAGAAAAGGTATGAGAAATGTCTCTAAAGCTAAAAGAAAGAAACAAATCATTAAAAGTCTTTCAAGAATTCCAGTAATTAAAAATGTTGATATAGAGGCAATTAAAAAAGAATTTGAAAAGAAATCTGCAAAGAAATCTACATCTAAATAATTTTTTTAATTTCTTTTAATTTCAATTACCTCAAGATTAATAATTTTTGAGTGGAATATTTCGAATCTTATTGCTGTTTTGATTTTATGAAACCCAACTTTTCCAGCTGCTCCAGGATTTAAAATTAAAATATTATTTTTCTTATCTCTATGCACTTTTAGTATGTGACTATGTCCACATATTAGTGTGTCAGGTTTATATTTTTTAATTAGTTCATATGTTTTTTTATTATAGAAGGGTGGGCTACCTGCTATATGAATCATTAATATTAGAATCTCTTCTATTTTTATAAATAAAAACTCTTTCATTTCTTTTCTAATCACATGGTTATCAATATTTCCATATACTGCTCGTATCCTTTTAAATTTTTGTAAAGTATCTAGAGTATCTACATTTCCTATATCACCAGCATGCCATACTTCATCACAATCTTTAAAAAAACGCAAAAATCCTTTGTCAATATTTGAGTGAGTGTCTGATAGTAATCCTATTTTCATATTTTTAATAATATTGTAATATCTTCAATAAGTCTTTTCATTTCAATCTTTAATGTCCCATTGTATACACCTCTTATGTGGCTTTTTTTATCTATTAAAAATACAAGTTCAGTATGGATAAAATCATTTTCATTATTTACTATTCCAAAATTTTCTTCTGCAAAATATGAAAATCTTGCTAAATCATATATTATTTTTTTTTCTCCCGTAACTAAATTCCATATACTTCCATCTATATTATAATTTTTTTCATATTTCTTCAAGATTTTAGGAGTATCAATCCAAGGAGTAACACTATGGGATAAAATTTTTATTCCGTCTTGATATTTAAATTCTTCTTCAATAATTTTGATATTATTTGTCATCTTTGGACATATACTAGGGCATGAAGTAAAAAAAAAGTTAGAAACATAAATATTCCCTTCCAATTTTTTTCTTGTTATCTCTTCATTATTTTGATTTACTAATTTAAAATCAGAAATTTTATGAGTACTCTTTTTAAGGGTTTTAGAATTAATCCAATGTGGTGTAAAATCAGATGTTATGAAGTATGGTAGTTCAAATGTTTGTTCTTTTGAACAAGAAATAAGTATAATAATCAGTATTAGCTTATAATATTTCATTTGATGATACACAATTTTTTTGTCCAGTTAAACCATATCTTCTGTTATTAATCACATCATAATTAGCTTTTATATTACCATTAGAATCCCATATTTTTTGATTACTAACTTCATTTCCATTTTCATAATAAAACTTTTTGAATTTATTTCCATTTTCATGCCATTGAATCATTTCACCTTCATGTTTTCCTTTTTTAAAAAATGCTATCATTTTTATATTTTTATTTTCCCAGAACAAGGAATGTTTCCCTTCCTTTCTCCCATTTTTATAGAATCTTTCTTCAGATTTCCTCCCATTTTTATACCATATGTTTTCATTACCTTCTTTTCTTCCATTTAAATAAGATATTTCTAATATTTTTATTGAATTATATGAATCAGTAATATATCCACTAAACCTTTTATTTTTATATAGTAGGAAGGCTCCTTTTTTTTGTAATTTAGAATTTTTTATTTCTACAAATACTTTTGGGATATTCTTTTCTATCAAAGTATTGCATGAAGATAGTATGAATAAAATAATGAATATTTTGAAGTACAATTTTTAGTTTGTTATTATTCCTTTAACACCATAAAAACCATCACCATTTATGTATGGGTCTTGATCTGTGATATGATAGTGATATATGCCTTCTGGGAATTCAGTAGTAGCATGACTATGACCATGATAATCATCTAAATCTGAATTGTTAACTGTTGTTCCATTTTCCTCTGGCCCATAAACAGGAAAACCATCTGCTAAAAATCCTAAAAATGCATTTTTACCATATTGTTGAGTAAGCCAAGTTGGTTCAATATGATAGTGGTATGCACCTTGAGGTTGTGGATGACCAAGATATTGATCAAAACTATTAATTTCATTTGTTAGTGGAGCATTATTTGGTCCAGCATACTGATTATAAAAAGCTATACCATTTCTTGAAATTCCCATTGCTCCAAGTGGGGTAGCTACTTTATTAGTAGCCTCTTTAGGTAATACAGGTATTTTAATAACAATATTTTGTTTTATAATTTTATTAGGATTTTTTTTATAATTAGAATTAGTTCCAGTATATGCTTCATAGAGAGTATTATTAGTCTCCCAGTATGGACTTTTATGATTTGGTAGGTTATCAGTTTCATAAACAACATAATTACCATCAACATATACAGTGACATTATCTGAGAAAAGAGTATATGCTTCAGAAAGATCACTTAATTTATAATCAGAGCAACATAATTCATCATCATCTTTGTTATTACATGCTGTTAAAATAAATAGAATTAATAATATTGTTTTTTTCATTTTATTTAGATGTAATTATTGAATTTTAAAAATTATTGACGTTGAGAGCTAATTCTTTTTTTTGTTTTTGACCATATACTATCGAGTATTTCTACCTGTTTTTCGTTAGATATTTTTCTGATATTAATCCAGTGTTCCATTTTTGATTTATTTAGTGCTTTTGCAACTTCATAATACCTATCTTTATTTGTTGAGTTAGTATCAATTTTATCATTGATATCATTCATGATAGATAAGTCTAGTCTTCTAAATTTTTTTTCAATCGAATTTTTTTCTTCACTATATCTTGTATATTCTTTTTTAGCTTCTGATATTTGGTCATCACTAAATCCAATTCGATTTTTTAGATAAGTCATCTCTCTTTTAAATTCACTTTTTTTCAAACCTTTTGACCTATTATAAACTAAAAAAACAAAAACATTAGATATTATTAAGACTACGATTATTGTATATAGTAATTTATTCTTCATAAGAAGCTAAGTTTATTAGATCTGATTTTTCACTTTCAAAGTATACATCTTCTAGTGTGTAATTTATTTCATCATTAGGTTTATTGATATTATTAAATACAAAAATAAAATTAATAACCACTAAAATTATAACAGTAGTAATTAAGGCTGGTCTTTCATATCTAATATAAATTCTTTCTTGATGATTTAATGATTCCATTTTATTGAAAAGTCTTGTATAAAAAAATGGCTTTGTTTTTAAAGGTTTAATTGATTTTAAACTATTTAGGATATTACTTATTTTTTTTTCATTTGATATTAGATAATAAAGTATAATTAAGTGAAATTTCTATATTTTTATTTTTCCATGTTTCTCCAGGGACTGTGGAGATGTTTTTAAGACTTGTTAAGTATTTTATAGATGCTGATAGGTCTTTATATACTTCATATTCTACTCCAAAAACAAAACTATTATCTCTATTTTGATAGTCTTCATCTTTAAACGTGAAATAATTATTGTTTGCTAATGCATTTAAACTTAGGATAGTTGATTTAGTAATACTAGTTTTAATATCATTTAAAAAATTGATTTGTGGCCCAAATAAAAAACCAAGTTTTCTGAAACTTAGAGTTATTAGTAATGGCACCTGTATATAATTAAGGTTATTAGTCATTCTAGTTTTATTAGCTGTAACTAATGTAGCTCCTTGTGAAGAATATCCAGCTCCTGATGAAAATTTGATATTCCAAATATCAGAAAATGTTTTAGATACCGATAAAATACCTTTTACATGGTACCCAGGATATGAATCTACTTGGTATTGTAAATTTCCAATTGTATTAAAACTTACACCAATTTGTGTTGCTCCATCAGTTCTTAGCGTATGTGTAGAAGAATTAAATCCACCAGATACTCCAAATTCAAAATTTTGTCCAAAACTGATATTTGATATAAGTATAAATAAAAGTATAAAAAAGTTTTTCATATAAATTATTAGATGATAAAATTAGTTATTTCTTGTTCCTTTAGTTTTTTTTCCTAAAATATTTTTTAAGTTATTTTTTGCTCTAAACAAAATGGATTCAACTGAAGCTACAGATTTTTCCATTATATCGGATATTTTTTTATATGATAAACCTTGAATATTTTTTAAAATATATGCTTTTTTTTGATTATCAGGTAACTTTTCAATAGCATCAAAGAGAATTTTAGCATTTTCTTTTTGCTCTAATTGTATTCCTGGATGATGAAAATTAGGAATGTCTATAAGTGAATCATCTTCTCTAAATATATTTACTAAAATTGAAAATCTTTTTTTTCTTTTTTTATATCTAAGATGTTCGTACGCTTTTGATATTGAAATTTTATATATCCATGTTGATATAGAGGATTTCTCTTTAAAGTTTTTAATGGATTTATATATTTGAATAAAAACTTCTTGAGTTAAATCATCAGCATCATCAATATTTTGAATTATTGGAATTATAGTACTATAAACAAGGTCTTTATACTTTTCAACTAAAATTTTAAAAGCTTCTTCATTCTTTGCTTTTAAATTTTTGATTAAGCTTTTTTCTTCCAATTTTTTTACTCGCATATTAAATTAAATAAATCATATTTATACAAGATTATATATTAAAATCTGTTAATATATTAGATGATTTTATTTATTAATTCTTTTAAATACTGATGTAATTAAAAATTATGATATCAAATAAAAAAGAAAGATTTAATCTGCTCCGTGAGTTAATCTTTTAAGAGGTTTAATTATTAGGATAATAAATATTCCGAATAAAGAACATGTAATAAATATTCCAGTAAATATTTCAAATTCACCAGCAGTTTGTGACCATTCACCAAGTGTAGCTGCCAATTTATTTCCAAAACCAGTACTAGCAAAATAAGCACCCATCATAAATGATGCATATTTAACTGGAGCTAGTTTAGTTATTAGAGCCATTGCAGTAGGAGAAGTACAAAGTTCTCCTAGAGTATGAAATAAATATGCTAACACTAACCAATACATAGCACTAGATCCATTTTCTTTAAATTCAAGTGTTGCTGCACTCATGAATAAAAATCCAAAAGCCATTATTATTACCCCTGCAGCCATTTGAAAAAGTAAAGAAGATTCTTTACCTAATGATTTCCACCAAGCCCAAAATTTTCCAACAAATATTGCAAATAATACAATAAATAGGGCATTTAAAGATTGAAACCAAGTTGCGGGAACTGTGAAATTAATAGTTTCAATAAATCTATTTGTTTTTTCATATGCATAAATATTCATAAGTCCTCCTGCTTGTTCAAAAGCACCCCAAAAAACAACAACTATTATAAAAGATAAAAATAGCACCAACATTCTATCTTTTTCAATTTTTGATAAAGGCTTATTGATTGTTTCTTTATTAGGATTTTCATCGTCACCAATAAATTCACCTACACCATTTAAATGTTTTTGACCCCAAACAAAAACCATTTGACCAAAAAGCATTCCTACTCCCGCTAATCCAAAGCCATAATGCCACCCATAAACTTCTCCTATACCACCAATTATTAATGCTGAAAGAAAAGCACCTATATTAATTCCCATATAAAATATTTTAAATGCTGTATCTCTTCTTTCATCATCTTTGCTATACAGTCCACCAACCATAGTAGAAATATTTGGTTTTAATCCACCTACTCCTAAAATAATAAAGAATAGTCCTGTATAAAATGCATATAAATGATCTATTGCTAGAACTGTATGACCTATTACTAGAAGTGCACCTCCTAGCATAACGGTTTTTTTCTGTCCAAGATATCTATCAGCAATAATTCCTCCAGGAATACCTGCAACATATACTAGCATTGTATACCATCCATATAACCAAAGAGCATCTGTTTCTGACCAACCATATCCTGGGTTTTCTGAATTAACTTCAGAAATTAAAAAAAGAACAAGAAGAGCTCTCATACCATAATAAGAAAACCTTTCCCACATTTCAGTAAAAAAAAGTATAAATAAACCTAAAGGATGACCAAATAAAGTTTTTTCCGATGAATTTACTTGTTGAGTTGCATTCATTATTTTGATTTTAATTGTTAGATTATTATTGAAATTTCATATAATTTATAAAAAATATTCAATGAAACTTAATATTATGATTTTTAAATTTTAAGTTTAAATTTGATTTATATATGGAATATTTAATAGACTTTTTATCTAGAGTTTTTGAGCTTGGCACAAGTTTTTTATTATTTTTTAATAAAACACTTTTTACAATAGGCGAATCAGAGATAAGCATTGGAACAATTATTATCTTCTTTTTTAGTTTTTATCTTTTATTATTTACTTCAACTAAAATTAGAAAGTTATTACTTACTAAAGTATTAACTAAATCGAAATTAAAAAAAACTGTTAGGGAATCAATTGCTAATGGAGTAAGAGTAACTATGATTATGGTTGGAACTATCATAATTATTCAAGCAGTTGGTATTGATTTAAGCGCTTTAAGTTTATTAGCTGGTGCCCTTGGTGTAGGTATTGGTTTTGGTTTTCAAAAGGTAACGGATAATCTCATTAGTGGATTGACAATACTGGTAGAAGAACCTATCAAGGTTGGTGATAGAGTAGAAGTAGGGGATGTGAGTGGTGATATTGTAAATATTTCTTTAAGATCAACTACTATAATTACCAATGATAATATTTCGATTATAGTTCCTAATTCAGAATTTATTTCTAGTAAAGTAATCAATTGGAGTCATAATAATAGAATTATAAGATTTAGATTTCCCTTAGGTGTAAGCTATTCTGAAGACCCAGAGATAGTTACAAAACTATTATTGGAAGTTGCTGATGAAAATCCAAATGTAGAGAAAGAACCTAAACCAAAAGTATTTTTCGAAGGTTTTGGAGATAGTGCTTTAGATTTTAAATTAGGGGTATGGACTTCTACTCATACTGATAAACCAGAAACAATAAAGAGTGAAATTTATTTTTCTATATTTAAGAAATTCAAAGAAAATAATATTACTATTCCATTCCCTCAAAGAGATGTTCACATAAAAAATGAAGAAAAATGAAACAATTTTTAGTTTTAATTTTATTTTTTTTAAATTCAAATATGTTCAGTCAAGAAAAAAACTATTTCTATGAAATTAGAAAATTTGATGAAAATTATTCTTCAATCTCTGTAACTTCAAGGTTTGTCCATAGTGTAGGTTTTAGGTACTATTGGGCTACTGAAGGATTGAGAGATGAGGATCTAATATATAAACCTTCTGAAACGGGTATAAATACAAGGGAAACTCTAGAGCATATTTATGGACTTGCTATAATGATCCATAATGGTTTTCATAATAAAGATATAGTCAGATCAAAATCTTATCCTTCTTTATCTTATGATGAGCTCAGAAAAAATACTTTAGAATTACTAGAAAACACTGTAATACTACTTGATGGTATATCTGAAGAAGATTTTAAAAATGCTGAAATAAAATTTTCTAAGCAATCTTATCCTATTTATAATTTATTTCATGGACCTATTTCAGATGCTATTTACCATGTAGGGCAAGTTGTTTCTTATAGAAGAGCTTCTGGTAACCCAATACCTAAAGGAGTAAACCATTTTATGGGAATCAAGATTTAAGAGAAGTAATTTCTCTCTATTTATTTACCACTTATTTTGTCCAAGTAGTTTTTTTCCTAATGAATTTAATTTGGCCGTATTATATTTTTTTTGTTCCCAATTTCTAGGATCTCCAGGGAATGCATAACCTTCTGGTGCAATTCTATTTTTCCATGAATTGATTCGCCATTCTTTTAATGATTTATTTTCTTCTTCTGCGGGCATCATTGAAATATACTGCGCAACTCTAACTTTATTTTTGCTAAGGTTTGGTCTTATTCCATGAGGTTGTGAACTATGAAAAATCAACAAATCACCAGCTTTGAGAGGAACTTTCACTATTTTATCTTCAATTCCATTAATATCAGGTTGAAATTTATTTCTGTTTTTTTTTTGAGTTTTTTTCCAAGACTCATAGTTTCGAAATAACCATGGAATACATTGAAATCCACCCATATTTGTATCTGTTTGGTTACAAAGCGCTAAAACCCCTTGAATATTTTGAGGTTTTGTATCTGGATCGTAGTCCCAATGAATAAAACTATTATACTTATACCCGTCTTTTATTGGAAAATTAAGGTTTGCTCTATCAATTGTAACCCATAGTTTTTCAGTTCCCCATATATCTACAAAAGCATCATAAATTTTTTTGTTTTGTCTATTATTCCATAGGTATTGGTTATTGTAAACTTCAACCATACCAGTTCCAGCAAGTTCTTTCATTTTCATCTTGGCTCTTTCTTTGGTATACCATGTTAAATTATCATCTTCTTTTTTTCCTTCAAACTCCCAAAGAAAATTTGCTGTTTCTAATGCTTGTTTATTTGAAATAGCATTTTTTATAATTATATATCCATTTTTAATCCAAAAACTCCAATCTTCTTCACTAAGTGATCTAAGTGGAATATTATTAGTTCTATCATTTAATTTTATGGCACTACTTTTTGCGGTGGAAGGGTTACCGGGAATATCTTTATGAACATTATATGGGTTACTATTCATCAAATTTTAATTAATAAATGAATCTACAAATTTTTAAGAATAAAATAAAATTCTTAATAACTAGAACTTATTTAATTATAAAATAGAGATCTAATTTTTAACAATTCTAAATCCGAAATGATTATTTCCTCTATTTTCAAAGTCTGAGGCTCGAGCATATGTTAATAATGTAGCGGAATGATAATTCCAAGATCCTCCTCTTCTTACTCTTTTTGATTCGACTCCAGCTATTGTATTTATTGGATCTATAACATCATCAGAATAGAAAGAGTCGCTATAATAATCTTGACACCATTCCCATACATTTCCTCCCATATCATATAATCCATATGGATTTGGATTATAAGAACCTACAAGAAAAGAATGTCCATTAGGATTATAAATTCCTGGTGTTTCTCCATTATAATTCGCTTTACTTAAAGAAAGTGATCCATCATCTGTTGGGTATTTTAATTGTTTACCACCTCTTGAAGAATACTCCCATTGTGCTTCTGATGGTAGGCTGACATTATAATACTTAACAAAAGCATATGCACCATACCATTTAACCCAATTAACTGGCCAATCTAATTTTGAAGGATCTAATATTTCAAAAGTATTATTTAAAGAATTGAATGATATCCAGCTTTTATTATTTATATGCTCTTCTTCTCCACTGCTAGTGCATCCTCCTGATTCTCCTAATTGTAAAAAGACTTCTCCTGCATTTGGTGCATCACCACTTCCTATAACCATATTTTCAGTATATGACCCACATGGATCATTTACTTGCATAGTAGAAATGCTTATCCAATTATTAGAATATGCAGAGTTTAAAAAATTAATATATTCACTATTAGTAATTTCTTTTTCAGAAATTTTAAAACCAGATAAAGTGATACTAACTATTGGTGCATCATTTTTAATAGTTGTACCTCCCATTAAAAATATTCCAGAGGGAATATCTTTAAAAACAATACTATTTGGTAGAGTAGAGTTATTATCTTGAGATAAATTCTCATTATCATCTTTATTACATGAAAACATAATAATAGATGTAGCTAAGTAAAAAATAATATTTTTAAATATTTTAATCATTTTACACTTATTTATTATACCATTTATCTATTAAGATAGAAATATTTTTATTTTGATTTACCCCATCTATTGTAAGTACTACTTTATAATCACCAGGGGGTACTTTATAATATTTATAATTTTTGTCGGTATTTCCCGATATAGGATGTACACGTGTTCTTAAAGAACGTCCATATTTATCTACTTCTTCATTTGGTAAAGGAAACATCTCTACAGTATCGTAATAATCAAAAAATTCTGGCTCTTCTTTTATGTATTTTTGTTCATTTTCCCATTCAATCTTTTCTTCCTCTGTTCTTTGCTCACGCATTGTCATTCCCCATTCTACACTATTTATACCAGCATTGTTTGGTGTTATTAATTCATTAATTAGTTTTTCATCTTTATATATTGATAGTTTAATTTTATCATTAACCTTTTCTTTTAAATAATAATTAATCATAATACCTGCTGGTTCATTTTCTCCAATAAAATTTTGAGCACTTACCGCAGGCTGACTAATCATCCTCCATTGAACTTTAGGTTTTATATCAAAGAGGTGTACATCTTTTAATAATAATTTATCCGTTATTTCTTGTAGAGAAGATATATCTGCTATGTAAATGCTTCGACCGTGAGTACCAACTACTAGATCATTTTCTCTAGGATGAATAAGTACATCATGTACAGCAATTGTTGGCATATTATTTTTCAGTTTTACCCAACTAGTTCCAGCATTGAAACTTGTATATATTGCTTTGTCTGTACCTATAAATAAAAGGTTTGGATTCTTATAATCCTCTTTAATAACATTTATAGATACATTAGGTAGGTTAGAAGCTATAGAAACCCATGTGTTTCCATAATCTTCTGTCTTAAAAATAAAAGGTCTAAAATCATCTCTTCTTAAACCTGAATATGTTATGTAAGCTGTGCCTAGATTGTGCTTTGAAGCAGTAATTCGAGTAACCCAATAACCAGGATTTCCTTTTATCTTATTATTTAAATTTGTCCAGCTTTTTCCTCCATCTCTAGTTAAATAAATTTTTCCGTTATCTGAACCTGCCCATATTACACCCTCCTCTAGTGGAGATTCATCTAGAGTAGTTAGTGTCCCATAGATAAAAGGTCCAAAACCTTTTTTATCTATATCATAACCTGCTAAGTCAGGACTTATATTTTCCCAGCTTTCTCCCTTGTTAATTGAACGAAGCACTTTTTGTGCTCCCACATATAGAGTGTTAGAATTATGTGGTGATATTAGTAAAGGTGTATTCCAATTAAAGCGAAGGTTTTCAGCTCTATCATCAACAATTGTTTTTCTAGTTCCTGTTTTTTGGTCAATACGCGTAATATGACCAAATTGAGAACTAGAATATAGCCATCTACTATCATTAGGGTCAATGAGATTATAAAAACCATCACCGCCATTTGTATGTTCCCAATCTTCAAATCGTATAGGAAAACGTCCTTTTTTTGTGCTTGGTCCTTTCCATGATCCAAAGTCTTGTGTTCCTCCATAAACATTATATGGATAATCCATATCTACACCTATTGCATAAAACTGTCCCATTGGAATTTCATCTGGATGATACCAGTTTTTTCCAGCATCATGAGTAATTGCCATGCCATAATCATAACCCATCATCATATGTCTAGAGTCACTATTATTAATCCAAAGAACATGGTTATCTCCACCATATCTAATATTTTGTTCCCAATTTTTTCCTCCATCGAATGATTCATGAACTATTGGACTTAGTACATAAATATGTAGGTGATTATTAGGATCGATTATAATTTGTCCATAGTAATTTGAGCGATCACCAACGCTTTCTCCATCTTTACTTACTTTAAACCAAGATTCTCCTGCATTTTCACTTCTATATATTTCATGAAGAACAGGTCTATTATTATTCGAAATAGGGTTTGCGTTATCAATATTTGCATAAAGAATATTAGGGTTTTTATCATATATGTCAATTCCAATTTTACCTAAACTTCCACTGGGTAATCCTTTTGTTAATTTTTTCCAAGATTCTCCACCATCAGATGATTTATATATTCCGCTACCTTCTCCATTGTTTTTAAACATCCAGGGAGTACGTATTCTATCGTATGTAACAGCATATAATACATTTGGATTATTCTTATCCATTTTTATTTCTGTAGCTCCAATATGGCGATTATTAATTTTTATGTCTAGTGATTTTTTCCATGTTTTTCCTCCATCTATTGTTTTATAAATTCCTCTTTCGGGATTTTCAGAATAGTAATGTCCTTGAGCTGCAACATATACGGTATCAGGGTTTTTAGGGTGTATAAGAACTCTTCCTATATGATGGGATTCCTTTAATCCCATATATTTCCATGTACTACCAGCATCTAAAGATTTGTAAACTCCATTTCCATAATATGTGCTGTTTCTAAGATTAGCTTCACCTGATCCTATCCATAGTATACTATCGTTAGAGGGAGCTAATGTAATATCACCTATAGAGGCGATATCTTCATTTTCAAAGATCGGGTAAAATGTATTACCATTATTTTCAGTTTTCCATACTCCTCCAGGACCTCCAGCCATATAAAATGTGAAAGGATCTTGTTGCGATACAGTAAAAGCAACTACTCTTCCACCTTGTCGGGTTGGACCTATTTGTCTATAATGAATATTTTTTACTAATGTTTCTAAACTGGGTTGAGCAATTATTGTAAATGGAAATATTAGCAGTAAGTAAAAAATAAATGATTTACTATTGATATAGTTTTTTAGCCTTGATTTCATAATTTAAATATACAAAAATAATAGGCTCAATTATATCAAGAAAAAGATTTGCCTATGGTTATGAATGTTATTAAAAGATTCCAATTGAATTTTATTGAGGCATATTAGCAACGTATTCTGTTGGGTCAAAAATAAAAGCGCCTTCACTTACTTTATCTCCATCCCATTTAAACCAAGAGTAAACAGGGTTGCTAACTGTTACACCTGTAGACTTACTTGTTGCTTTCCAAGTAAACCAATAGTTTGAATAAACATCACCATCTTCAAAAGTCATAGTAGCAGTTGTTCTTTTAAGATTTTCAACATTATCATAAAATTCTTTGTCTTTTGAAAATTCTTCTATCATTTGAGCAGGAGAAACTGTAGATGCTAGTGGATGTACATTACCACTGTTTGTAGAAAATATTTCTTTTGTTAAACGTGTTTATCCTAATCCTACGGATAATGAACTACTAGTAGAATTAAAAGATAATCAAAAAGTTAAAAAAGTAGAGTTTATTGATTATAGTGGTAAAATAATAATACCTAATAAGGTAGAGATAAGTAAAACTTCTATAAGGATTAATGTATCAAATCTTAATAATGGTATCTACGTATTAAATCTTACAACAGATAGAGAAGTAAATAAAATTAAGATAGTAATAGAGAGGTAGATATTCAGTTTATCGTTTTAACTAATAAACCCCAACCTTAAAGGCTTTTTATAAAAATGCCAAATAAGTGCCAAGATTTCATATCTTTATGAATAAGTAAATGAAAGGTAATTAAAAAATAAACCTTTAGAATGGCTTTATAATGTGGGCCCACCAGGGCTTGAACCTGGGACCCCTTGATTATGAGTCAAGTGCTCTAACCATCTGAGCTATGGGCCCTTCTCAATTACTTGAGAAAATAATTATTGATTCTATAAATAATTCAATAATTTCGCTCAAAAATAATTAGTTTTATTTATTAATCATAGATATAATAAAGTATTTAATCATGAAAAAATATTTCATTTTTTTTATTCTTTTTTTAGGGTGCAAGGATGATAATCCTGATGATGTTACTCCAGTAGACAATACGCCAGAAGATCTTTGTCCAAAATGTATATGGCACGATGAGTTTAATGTGGGAGAGTTAGATTCTGATAATTGGAATTATGAATTAGGTTATGGAGGTTCAGGATGGGGTAATGATGAATGGCAAGAGTACACAAATAAAAATGTTGGTATTGGTGATGGAGACTTAATAATCTATGCTAGAAAGGAATCTAGTAGTTTAGGTAAAAGAGACGGTAGTATAACATCTTCAAGAATTACAACACAAGGTAAGTATCAATTTGGTCCTGGAACGAGGGTAGAGGCTAGAATAAAAGCTCCATGGGGACAAGGTATATGGCCTGCTTTTTGGTCATTAGGTGTAAATTTTCCAGATGTTGGATGGCCTGCTTGTGGTGAATATGATATAATTGAAATTGTAGGTGCAAATCCATTATCTGATGATAAAAATAAGACTGTTCATTCAACAAATCATTGGAAGCACAGTGATGGAACGCATGCTATGTATGGGAATTCTAAATCACTAGAAGTTCCACTATCTAGTGATTATAATATTTATGAGTTAATATGGACAAATGATAAAATGGAAACAAAAATTAATGGTGTAAGTTTTCATGTTGTGGATATTAAATCTGGCACTATAAGTGAAGCTTTTAGTAAACCTTTTTTCTTTATCTTGAATATTGCTGTAGGTGGTAATTGGCCTGGCCCACCAAATGATGAAACTCAATTTCCTCAAAAAATGCACGTTGATTATATTCGTGTCTATCCAAACTGATGATGAAAGATGTTAAAGTTTTACTCTTTGATTTAGGTGGTGTAATTATTGATATTGATCCTTCTAATACTATAAATACACTAAGATCCTTATCAAAAGATCCTTCAAATAATTTTAGTGGATTAGATTATAGATACAGTAAAGAAAAGTCTCCATTACTTCAAATTTTTTTTGAATATGAAAAAGGTAATATAAGTGATGATATATTTAGAGATGGAATTAGAAAAATAGGTAACATAGATGCTTCTAATTCGAAAATAGATTCAATTTGGAATTCAGTAATTGTAAAAATTTATAGGGATTTATTAGATATTATATTTTCTCTAAGAAATAGATTTAAGATTATGATTTTAAGTAACACAAATTATATTCATAAAAAACATTTCAATCAGTTAGTTGTTGAAATGTATGGAAAGCGTTTTGATGAATTATTTGATATGGTTTTTTATTCTTATGAGTTAGGAACAAGAAAACCTGAAAAAACAATATACCAAAGGGTTTTGGATGATTGTAAGTTTGAAGGTAGTGATATATTATTTTTTGATGATATGAAAGAAAATCTTGAAGCTTCAGAAATGGTTGGAATGAAAACTTTTCATGTTAGGGATTTAGCTTCGATAAAAAAATTTTTAAAGACTATCTAATTTTTAATTATCCTTTTTATATAATAATTCTCTTTATTTTTTAGATGTATTATATACAACCCATTTTTTTTATTTGATAAATCAAATTTTTTCACATCTTTTAGTTTTTTAATTATCTCACCATTTATATTATATATGTTAAGATGTTCTACTTTTTTATTAAGGTAAAAAACACTGTTTCCTGGATTTGGATATATTTTAATGTTTTTATTTTTTTTACTTTTTATTTTGGTTATATATCCATCAACATTTCCAAAAACTGGCCTGATCATTAAACTTCCTTTTATAATTTCATTTTGCTTCCATTGGTTATCAATAAGATAATAAATCATTTCTGATGTATTATTATTTTTATCTAACCCAACCGTTAATAAGTTATCTTCAAATTGTTTATATCCAATATAAATGGTATCTGAAACAATGATTGGAGTTTCTAGTTTAAATATATTAAAACCTTCTCCATAGTTTATTTGAGAACTGCTTTGAGAAATTAGATTTATTCGTTCATTATTTAACTTTTTATAAAGCACTAATTTTATTGCACCTCCATATGTTTTGTTTGTTGATTCTGGAAATAGAATTTGAATATGTGTTAATGTATCCATTTCTAAAATTTTATATCTAATTACTAACTCTGAATTTTTTTGATTTAGCCCTGCTGCATACTCTGCATTATCATCATCATAAGAGTAGTAGTTTGACATTTTAAAATTAGTTTTTGTAGTATCATTTAATCTTAAATTTTGATTTTCATAAATAGAATCACCAGAATTAATAAAAAATTTAACTTCTATATCTAATGAATCTTTAGTTATGTTATATTTCTCAAAATCAATGGGTTTATTCTTAATGGTTCTTCTCTCTAATCCATTTAAAATAGGACTTAATGGTGTATTATTTTCTAGTATTTCATTTATGTTATTAGATAAATCTTTAATAATTAAGCTATAATTGATTGGTTGTATTTGTGAATCTAAATTTGATATTTGAGTTTCAATTGAATCTAATATTTCAGATGATGAGTTTAAATGTTCAATAGGTATTGCATTGAAATTTTTAAATATATTTTTTGGTTTATAAGTAATTGTTCTATCTAAAATTAAAGTATCATTTATAGTTCTATTTTTATCTAAATAGATATAATCAATTGCCCAGCTATCAAATGGTCCCTCAGTATTTCCAATATTATAAAATTTAAACATAAATTTTTCATGCAGATATTCATTATCTAGAGGTAAAATATGATAATTAAAGTTATTTCCAGGAAAATTATTACTTCCCCCAGGTTTAAACCAAACTGTTTTCCAAGTATTATTAACACTATAAAAATCCAATTTTATGGAGTCTTCGTAATCAGGAAATTCTCCATTTATATTATAGTTCCAGTAGAAGCTAAAATATAGTTGGTCATTATACTGGTAAGATTTTAAATCAATTATATCAGAACATAAACTATCAGCTTTTCTTGATTGATTTATAAAATTATAAGGATTCCCATCTTCATCAGTTCCATCTAGAATTAACACATTCAATGATGGGGACATATTGTTTGAAAAATTATTTACTGATACATTTTTGGATGCATTCCAAAAATTATTTCCAACTGTAGATTCATATGACGAAAAGTCATCCCAAAACGGTAATTGAATCGTATCTAAAGTGTATGTTGTTTTTTTTATATTATCAGATTCATTGAAATTTTTTAGTTCAATGATTTGTGAAAAAACTTCTATATTATTAAATAATATAAATACTAATATGTATTTAATATGTTTAATTTGATACATTTAAACTATCGCTAACTACCCATAAATTCATCTTTTTACCAATTTTTATTTTTATTCCACTTTTAGGGAATTGCTTAAATATTTTTCCAGGTTGAATTAAAATTTTTTCTAGAATATCTTCTCCATTAATATCAACTTTTTTAAGGTATACAAATCCACTATCTTGATATAATATTTTTCCAACACGTAATCCAGAACCAATTATAGTAAAAATACCTTCTTCTAAACTCATTCCTATAAGATCTGGACTTTCAAAAATTTGATTACCTAAACCATCCCCAACATCTAAGTCTACAATTGACCCTTTATTTATAATGCCCTTATATGAAATAGAATCACCATCTAAATACATTTTAATAACTGCATTAACGGCCATATCTGGAACATAATTAATTTTCCCAAGCTTTAGACCATATGACTTTAAAATTAATTGTGCATTTTTTACTGAGCCATTAATCAAATTTGGCATTTTAATTTTAGGTGGTATTTTAGAGTTTAGTGTTATGTATATTTTTCTGTTTTCTTTAACTTTTTCATTTTCACTAGGGTTTTGGTGCAGTACACTTAAAGGAGGAAATTCTGATGAAAAGCTTGAGTCATCTAAAATTTCATATCTTAAATCTCTGTCTTTTAAAAAATCATTTAACTCATCAATTTCCATACCTATTAAGTTAGGAACAGAAATTGATTCACCATGATTTGTTGAAATTGGAAAATATATTTTAAATGTAAAAAAGAAAATAAGAAAAATAATTCCCACTATAAATAACAGGTTTTTAAAAACATATTTTATTGTGCTATTAATCATTTTATTCTATTACACTCTTAAATAAATCAGATAAACTTATTCCTGCAGCTTCAGCTTGTTTTGGAAGAATGCTTTCTTTGGTTAGTCCAGGATTTGTATTTACTTCTAAAAAATAAAATTTATCATTTTTTAAAATAAAGTCTGTTCTACTAAAACCCTTTAATTTTAGTTTTTTATAAATTTTCACAGCTATTTTTTGAGCTTTAATTTTAAATTCTAACGAAATATCAGCTGGAGTTATTTCATCAGACTCACCTTTATATTTTGCATTATAGTCAAAAAATGAATTATAGGAACATATTTCGGTAGGTGGTAAAGCAAGTACTTCATTATTATAATCAATAACACCAATTGATATTTCTCTACCCTTAACCTCTTCTTCAATTAATACTTCATTATCCTCATTCAGTGCTTCTTTTATAGCAATTTTTATTTTATTTTTTTTCTCTACTTTAGAAATACCAAAACTTGAACCTCCTTTATTAGGTTTTATAAAGTATGGAAGGCTTAGTTCTTTAGTAATTTTTTCAATATTAATTATTGAATTATTATCAATTAATATTGATTTGGGTATATCTACATTAAAATTATATACTGCTTTTTTACATTCATTTTTATTAAATGTTAATTTAGCCTCTTCTTTTTCTGATGATGTTTGCTCTATGTTAATAGATTTTAAATATCCTTGAATTTCTCCATCTTCTCCTGGTATTCCATGAATTGTATTAAATACTTTATCAATTTTGATTAATGAATTGCCATTATAAAAAGTAAAATTTTTTTTATTGATTTTGGTTTTATTACCATATTTATCCTCATGGTACCAACTTTCTTTACTTATATAAATTTTATAGACATTTATATTAGTTTCATTCACTAAATTTTCATAAACTACTTGTCCGCTTTGGATTGAAATATCATATTCTGATGAATAGCCTCCCATTAGTATAGCTATATTTTTTTTCATCAAATTAGAATTCGTTTAGTATAGAAAATTAACTATCAAAATTAATGGCATTAATTCCATTTATCTCAGGAACATATTTTTTAATAGATTCTTCAACACCATTTTTTAATGTCATTGATGACATTGGACATTTTTCACAAGAGCCTAAAAGTTCTAAATTTACAATGTTTTTATTGTCAATTGATACAACTTTAATATCACCACCATCTGCAAGTAAATAAGGTCTTATTTCATCAATTGCACTTTCAACTCTATCTATAATATTTATATCACTCATCATTATAAATATACGATTATTTAGAGTTATTTATTGCAATTTTTCGTGCAATATTTTGACTAATTGTTTTAAAAACATCTGAAATATGATTTTCTTTCAAAATTATAGGATAACCCGAGTCACCTGCTTCTGAAATTTTCTTTTCTATAGGAATTTGACCTATAAAATCAATTGAAAATGTGTCACATAATTTTTTCCCTCCATCTTTTCCAAATATGTAATGTTTATTACTATTATCATCTTTAAAATAAGACATATTCTCAATTAGTCCAATTATTGGTATTTTAGTTTGTTCTTGATTAAACATAGAAATTGCTTTTTCAGCATCATTAGTAGAAACTTTTTGAGGCGTAGTTACAATTACTGTTCCTGTAACAGGAAAATTTTGAGATAATGTAATATGTATATCACTTGTTCCAGGAGGAAGATCCACTATTAAATAATCTAATTCTCCCCAATCAACATCTACAATAAGTTGTTTCATGGCTGAGCTAGCCATAGGTCCTCTCCATATTACAGCCTTATTTTTAGGTATTAATAATCCCATCGATAATAACTTTATTCCATATTGTTCAATGGGTATAATTATATTTTTACCATCAATTTTTTTTATAGATGGTTGTTCATTTTCACAGTTAAACATAGTAGGGATTGATGGACCGAATATATCAGCATCAATGAGTCCTACCTTAGCACCCATTTTTCCAAGTCCTACAGCTAAGTTTGAAGATATTGTAGATTTACCTACTCCTCCTTTTCCAGAAGATATTGCAATAATATTTTTTATATTTTTTATCATTGACTTCTTATCAAAAGGTTTAACATTTGATGAAAAGGAAATTTCAATTTTTGTTTTACTATTAATTTTTTTTAATTCTTTTAAACAATCATTTTTGATTTTTTCTTTTAATGGGCATGCTGGAGTGGTTAGGACAATTTCAAAAGATAATTTATTTTTAGTTAAAGAAATATTTTTTATCATCTTTAGACTTACTAAATCTTTTTTTAAATCTGGATCATTAACTTTAGATAATGCATTTATAACTTGCTCTTCATTCATAGTATTCAATTAACTTGTAATTTATATTAATTAAAAATTTAAAAAAATAATAAATTCATCATATTTGTAACTTATGATTGATAATAATATTATTGAAGAGATTAAAGAAAGACTTGACATTGTTGAGGTCATTGGGGATTTTGTGTCTTTAAAAAAATCTGGTTCTAATTATAAAGCTTTAAGTCCCTTTACTTCTGAGAAAACTCCTTCTTTTTTTGTTTCTCCCTCTAAACAAATTTTTAAATGCTTTAGTACTGGTAAGGGGGGGGATGCTATTGAATTTTTAAGAGAAGTTGATAGTATGTCTTATATTGAAGCTATTAAATATTTAGGTGAAAAGTATGGTGTAGAAATAGTTGAAAAAGAAACTGATAATACTCTTTCATCCGAAAGAGATAGCCTTTTAATTTTACTTAATAAATCTAAAGATTTTTTTGTAGAAAATTTAAATACTGATGAAGGTAAAAATATAGCTTTGACGTATTTTGAGTTCAGGAAAGTTTCAGATTTAATGATTAAAAAATTTGAATTAGGATATAGTTTAGACGCATGGAATTCTTTAAATGATCATTTAAAAGGTTTAAAATATTCTGAAGAATTAATGCTTAGTGCTGGTTTGATTTTAGAAAAAAATAATAAAAAATATGATAGGTTTAGAAATCGAATCATTTTTCCAATACATAATATAAGTGGTAAAGTAATTGCATTTGGTGCAAGGCAAATTAAAAATGATGAAAAGCAGCCTAAATACATTAACTCACCTGAAACAGTTCTTTATATTAAAAGTAACATTCTCTATGGTATTTATCAATCTAAAAATATTATTAGAAAGGAAGATAAATGTTATTTAGTTGAAGGTTACACTGATGTTATTTCACTTTTTCAGATAGGAATAGAGAATGTTGTTTCATCTTCTGGTACATCACTCACAACTAATCAAATAAAACTAATTTCCAGATATACTAAAAACATAACTATTCTATATGATGGGGATCAGGCAGGAATTAATGCTTCTTTAAGAGGTATGGATTTAATATTAGAAAATGACTTAAATGTTAGAATAATTTCTTTTCCAAAAAATGAGGATCCTGATAGTTATTCAAAGAAGTTAGGTAAAAAAGAATTTTTAAAATTTTTAAATGATAATGAAACAGATCTCATCAAGTTTAAAACAGATCAATTAAGTGATAATTACAAAGATGACTCAATTAAGAAATCAGAGTTAGTTATTGATGTTATTAGAAGTATATCTAAAATTCCTAATTCTATTAAAAGGTCAATTTATATTAAGGATTGTAGTAATGTTTTAAAAATTGATGAAAATATTTTGATTACTGAAATGAATAAATTGTTAATTGGATCTAGACATACATCTTCTCCTACTAAATTTTATTTTAAAGAAGAAAAGAAAAAAGATTCTTCACCTAAAGAATTAGATGGTGCGATTGATTTTTATGAAAAAGAATGCTTAAGAATGCTTGTAAATTATGGTACGATAGATTTTCAAGTTTTTGGTTTAAACAGAAAATCTTTTATAGAGTATTTCTTAAATGAGATAGAAGATGTTGAATTTGAAAACAAAAATTATATAAAAATAATTGATGTATTTAAGGTTGAGTTAGAAAAAGGAAATGTTATTGATATAAAATATTTTTTAAATCAAGATTATGAAGATTTAAAAACAGATATTATTGATTTATCTGCTTCTAAATATGAATTAAGTGATAAATGGAAAAATAAATATAATATACATGTTAGTGATGAATCTGATGATTTAAAGAAATCTACATACAGTAATATCTTAAGGTTCAAATTTAGATTAATTAAAAAAATGATTAATGAAAATCTTCAAATATTAAATAGTAATATTGATTTTGAAAAGCAACAAGAAACAATTAAAATCCATAATAAATTAAAGTCAGTTGAAATGGAGATAGCTAAAGAACTAGGTAATGTAACTTCTATATGAGTAAAGAAAGATTAGATAAAATTACAGATGCAATTTCTGCTATAAAAAATGGTGAGATTATTATAGTAGTAGATGATGAGTCAAGAGAAAATGAAGGTGATTTTGTTTGTGCATCAGAAAAAATATCTTCTGAAAAAATTAATTTTATGTCTAAAGAAGGTAGGGGCTTAATTTGTTGCTCTTTGCAAGATGAAAGGTGTAAACAATTAGGATTAGAATTAATGGTAGGTAAAAATACAGATGTATATGGTACATCTTTTACTGTTTCTGTTGACTTGATGGGTAATGGGGTAACTACTGGAATTTCTGCTTCAGATAGATCTAAAACAATTCTTTCATTGGTTGATAGTAAGAAAAATTCTTCAGATTTTTCAAAACCAGGACATATTTTTCCATTAAAGTCTATTTCTGGTGGTGTTTTAAGAAGGGCGGGTCATACTGAGGCATCAGTTGATATACCTAAGCTTGCAGGATTATATCCTTCTGGTGTAATTTGTGAAATACTTAATGAAGATGGTAGTATGGCAAGATTAGCTGACCTACTAAAAGTTGCTGAAAAATTTAATCTAAAAATTATTTCTATAAAAGATCTTATTTCATATAGGTTACAAAATGAAACTTTAATTCAAAGGGAAGATGAAATTGAATTACCTACTGAATATGGAAATTTTAAATTAATTGCTTTTAAACAAATAAATACTAATCAAATTCATTTAGCGTTAAAAAAAGGAGAATGGTCTAGTAATGATGAAGTTTTAGTGAGGGTACATTCTTCATGTATAACTGGAGATATACTTGGTTCACTCAGGTGTGATTGTGGTTCTCAATTAAAAATGGCTATGAAAATGGTTAATGATAATAAAAAGGGACTAATAATTTATATGAATCAGGAAGGTAGGGGCATTGGATTACTTAATAAATTAAAAGCTTATAAGCTACAAGAAGAAGGTTACGATACTGTTGAAGCAAATGAAAAATTAGGTTTTAATATGGATAGTAGAGATTATGGTGTGGGAGCTCAAATATTAAGAGATTTAAATGCTAATAAAATTATTTTATTAACAAATAATCCAAAGAAAAGAGTTGGTCTTATTGGTTATGGAATAGAAATTATAAATAATATATCTATTGAAATAAAGCCAAATGATTTTAATAAAAAATATTTAGAAACAAAAAGAGATAAAATGGGTCATGAAATATTAAAAAATAAAGATGTCTAGTAAACTTTTTATATTTTTTTTCTTTATTTCAATTAGTCTATATCCTCAAAATTTTCCTATGGATTTATGGCATTCTGGAATGTTAATTACTAATAATGGTGATTCTATTAGTGGTAATTTGAAGTATGATTTTGATAATCAATCAATACAATTGGATGATGGATCAACTATCAGAGCTTTTAACGTAAATAATTTATTTTTTTTTGAAATTTATGACGAGACGATCAGAGATAATCGTCAATTTTATTCTTTAATGTATGAGGTGGGTTATAATTATAGAGTTCCATCCTTATTCGAAGTTGTTATTGAAGGAAAATTAAGTTTGCTTTTGAAAGAAAAAATTATCGCAGAAAGTTCTCCTAATTATTATCCTTCATACTATACTTATTCTTTGCTTCCTTCATACAATCATTTTAGCAAATTAGAGTATGATTATTATTTTTTAAATAAAGAAGGGGAGATATTAAAATTCAAATCTAAAGGTAAGAAAAAACAATTGTTGTCATTAATGAATGATAACTATGATAAAATAAAAAACTTTTTATCTTCTAATAGAATTAATTTAAGTAAAATGAAAGACCTAGTTAAGGTAGTAGAATTTTATAATAATATTTAATAATGGGAAAACCACTAATATTAGTAACAAATGATGATGGAATAGATTCTAGAGGAATTAGATTTTTAGTTTCTATTATGAAAAATTTTGGAGAGGTAGTTGTTGTAGCTCCTGATAGCCCTCAGTCAGGCATGGGGCATGCTATAACTGTTGGAGATAAGCTTAGATTAGTTAAATCTGATTTATTTGGATCAATAGTTTCATATAAATGTAGTGGAACACCTGCGGATTGTGTTAAAATTGCTAAACATCATTTATTAAAAACTAGAAAAATAGATTTAATTACTAGCGGAATTAATCATGGAAGTAATTCTTCAATTAGTGTTTTATACTCCGGAACAATGTCAGCAGCTATTGAGGGAGCTATTGAAAATACAGCTTCAATAGGTTTTTCATTATGTGATTTTGATCCAAATGCAAGTTTAAGTCACTCAGAGCCTTATATTAATGAAATCATTAATAATACTTTAAAAAATGGATTACCAGAAGGTGTTGCTTTAAATGTAAATATTCCTTCAAAATCAGACAAAAAAATAAAAGGAATTAAAATATGTAAACAAGCTAATGCGTATTGGGAAGAAATTTTTGATAAGAGATTAGATCCTTATGGAAGAGAATATTATTGGATGGTTGGTAATTTTGTGAATCATGATAAAACTATTGATAATGATGAATTAGCAATTACTAATAACTATGTTTCTATTGTTCCATGTAAGTTTGATTTAACATCTAGAAAGGGTATGGAATTCTTGAAAAAGAAATGGAATTTTTAAGGATCAATATCTACAGTAAATTGTGCTTCTTTAAATTTTTTTTCTTTTTGAAATTTTATGATAAAATTTTGAATTTTAATTTTATTACTTTTCAAAAAATTATTTTGAGGTAGTTTTATTTCAATAATATATATTCTTTTATTTTGATTGTTAATATCACCAATTTGAACTATGTCTATTGAGTTAAATTCTTTTTTAAATTTTTTGTAAAAAATATCACTAATTACATTTTTGTTATTTTTTTTAAAATCATTTATTTCTATTTTAATAATTCTAAAGTATGGACTGTATTTGTAAAATTTTCTTTCAATCATTTCACTTTCATAAAACTCTTTGTTTTTAATATTCAAACTTTGTTTGAATAAAAGATCTGTTGAATTATTGGTTTGAATTATCAATTTTTGAGAGTTATTATTAACTTTTTGTACAATACTAGTTAACATCTGAAAATATTTTTCATTTGCTTTATAAGTAGGCTTATTTGAAATTTTATCAGTATCAATTAATGCTATTAGTTTGCAATTTTTAATTTGAATTGAGTTTAATATTATTTGATTTCCAATAATTATGTCGTAGTTATTTATACTATCTATAATTTTACATATTGTTTTTCTTGTTTTTAAGTTTTCCTTATTAAAAAGTAAAATTTTTAATTTTTTATTAGAGTTAATTAGTTGATCATAAATTAAACCTATGTTTTTTGATGATGGAGTATATATTAAGCATTTATAATTTTTAATTATATTTTTTTCAACTTTATTTATTAAATCATTTGTGAGTAAACCTTTTATTTGTTTTTTAATTTTTTTTTCTATTGTATTTAGTACTAAAATTTTTTTTAAACTTAATTTTTTTAAATTTTTAGTATTTTTTATATAACCATATTTATTTTTTTGAACATTATAATAAGTTTCTATTGATGGTGTTGCGGAAATAAGGATTGTTTTTGATGAATAAATTTTTGTTAACATTACAGCACAATCTCTAGCATTATATCTTAATTTTTTATCATTTTCTTTATATAAACTTTCATGTTCATTAATAACTATAGTAAGTTTTAAATTTCTAAATGGAAGGAATATTGCTGATTTAACTCCAATTATAATTTTAATTTTATTGTTTATAATATTTACCCAATTTTCTTTTTTTTCTTTTAAAGTAATTTTTGAGTTATAAATACAACATTCATTATTATATTTTGATTTTAATTCTTTATATATTTCAAATGATTGATATATGCTCGGTGCAATAATTAGATATTGATTGTTAGAATTATTTGATTCTTTAATTAATTCTTTTATTTTTTTAAAATAGTTTTTAGATAAGTCTTTAATCAAGTAGGTACTAAATTTTTTTATTTCACTTGTTTTTCTTTTTATTTTTTTATTTATATCTACATTTAATGTGTTTTTTATATTAAGTATTTGATTTGGGAATAATGAATGAAAAACTTTTGGTAATTTTAATAAGTAATATTCTTCTATCCACTCTAAAAATTTTATCTGTTCTTTTGTAAATACAATATTATTTATATCTGGATTTTGAATTTTTTTTATTGCATAAAACGATTTAAAATTATTAAGTTTTGAAATAACTATTCCTTTTAATATTTCATTATTATTTCCAAAAGGAACAGAAACTATTGATCCAATATTGATACTATTTTTATATTTAACATCAGTTTTGTATGTAAAAAATCTATCTAATGGTAGGTTTATTAAGACGTTGACAAAAAAATAATTTTTCATAAAAAATAAATAAATCCAATTTAATAAATGTTTTATTTATTTTGGATTGTAATTATTTTATTTCTTTTTTTTTTGCAGCTTTTTTTGCAATAATATTGATTTTAATAGGGTGAGTTATTTCTTTGTGAATTATGAGATTGACATCATAAATTCCTAAATTTTTCACCTTATTAGAGAAGGAAATATTTTTTTTATCAATATCAAATCCTTTTTCAGATAATAATTTTGATATTTGATTTGTAGTTATTGAACCAAACATTTTATCTTCTGATCCTACTTTTACTGGAATCTCAATATTTAATTCACCAATTTTTTTTGCTAATTCTTTAGCATTATTTATTATTTCTTCTTGCTTATTCTTTGTTTGTTTTAATAATTCATTTAATGATTTTGTATTGGATTCATTTGCTAAAATTGCAAAACCATTTGGTATAAGAAAGTTTCTACCATAACCATTTTTAATTTTTACAGTATCATTCTTAAAACCTAAGCCAGGTACATCTTTAACTAGTATAATTTTCATATTATTATGAGTCAGTTGAATATGGTAATAATCCTAAATGCCTAGCTCTTTTAATTGCTTGGGTAACTTTTTTTTGATATTTTAAACTTGTACCTGTAATTCTTCTAGGTAAAATTTTTCCTTGATCATTGATAAATTGTTTTAAGAAACCAGGATCTTTATAATCGATATATTTAATACCACTTTTTTTAAACCTACAAAACTTTTTTTGTTTATTAGATCTATCTATTGATTCGTTTTGAAGTGCTGAGTTAAATTGACTTTTCATTTTTTAACTTTTTTTTTGTTGAATTCACCTTTTGCTCTTCTTGCATTAAATTCCATACCATCTTTACACAAAGATACAGTTATGTATCTTAATACAGAATCATCTCTTATCATTTCTGTTTCAAGATTTTTTACCGTATCTATTTTGTCTGATTCATATTGAAATAAATGAAAAAAACCTGTCTTCTTATTTTTGATTGGGTATGATAAATTTTTAAACCCTAGAGCTTCATTACATATAAAATTAACTTTACTCAGCTTTAAATGTTTTTCATATTTTTTTACAGTATCCTCTAGCTGCTTTTCAGATAGAACGGGGTTTAATACGAATACAGTTTCATAATTTTTGTTCATAATAATTTGTTAAAATGCGATGCAAAAGTACTGTTTTGAATTTAAAAAAATAATTATTTTACTAAAAATTCTTTTTTACCAATGATATATGAATTAGTGTAGAATATTACGTTATGTCTTCCTAATGAAAAATCTTCATTTTTTTGATATTCTACACTAAATGATTTTGCTGATTTATCTATTAAAATTTCTTTTTTAAGAGTATAAAAAAGTTCTCTATTCTCATATGTAAATGATCCTGATCCTTTTGAAATATCATACATAACACTTCCATCAGGTTTTTCAACTCTTATATAGATATTTAATACTTCAATTTTTGCAATTTCATTTTCATTAATTTCAAAATCTATTATAATTTTATTAACTAATCTATTTCTGAATGAATTTTTGAATTTTTTGTTATTTTTTGATATACCAGAAATTTTAATATTTTTAAGTTCAATTCTTGATGCATAATTTACTTTCTCTTGAAGTGTTTCCTTCGTTTCATTTATTATAAAAATTTTGTCATTTAGTGTATTTATTTCTACTTTTTGATTTTTATTTTCTTTGAATAGCTGTTCATTTATAGATTTAAGTTTTTTAATTTCATCATCTTGAGCTATTAATAACTCTTTATACCCATCTACTTTATTTTGTAATCTATTTATTTGGGAGTATGATCTACTTCTAAATTCTTTTTTTTCTTTTTCAAGGTTCTCTTTAATTATTATTAAAGAATCAATTTCTCCTCCTAGTTGAGATATTGTAATTATTTTATCTCCAAGTAGTATTGAAATTGAATCTAATTCATTATAGACTATATCCATTTCAATTTGTTTTTTAACTCTTTCTTTTTCTGATTCAATAGAGTTATATATTAATATTCCTGTGGTTACTATTAATAGAATAATTAAACTAATTAAGGCATATATTAATTTTTTATTTTTCATTTACTTTAAAAATAGTTAATAACTTTTGAAGCTAAAAATTGATTAATGTTTTCATTAATTTTTAAATATAAGATTTGAAGAGATTTGTAATAAATAAATAGAACTATTATTTTATTACTTTAAATAATCTATTCCATCTGATTTTTTTGAAAAAAGATTCTTTATTATTTATTGATAACCAAATAAAAGATGCTTCACCTAAGACATGGTCTTCAGGAACAAAACCCCAAAATCTTGAATCTTCAGAATTGTGACGATTATCTCCCATCATAAAATAGTAGTTTTGAATAAATTTATATTCTTTGACTTCTATATCATCAATATAAAGTTTATTATCTTCTATCTGTATATTATTGTGATGTTCGTAATCAATAATTGTGCTCCCATATTTTAGAATATTTTCTTCATTAATAGATATTTTCATATTTTTTTTTGGAATTGTTAGTGGTCCATAAAAATCAGCATTCCACGCTAAATTATTTCCATCAGGAAATATTGAAAAACTACTTTGATATTTTTCCATTTTTCCACTCACTAAATCTTGTATGAATGATTCATTTTTTAATTTATTTGCTATTGACTTTTTTGTATTGATAAAGTATCCACCTTGTGTTTTACTATATTCCCAAATATTATATTTTTTGAAAATTCTAGGATTTATTATTTGATCAGTTTTAACATAAAATCTGTATTGCATTTCTATGGGAAGGTTTGATGTATCTTGATTTACAATTAATTGACCATCAGAGATTTCCAAAGTATCTCCTGGTAATGCAACACATCTTTTTACGTAATAAGTCTTTAAATCAATAGGTTTATCTAATTCTCTAGGATAATTAAATACTACAACATCATTTCTTTCGATTTTAGAAAATCCAGGAAATCTTATTTGAGGTAACTTTATCCAATCAAGATAGGAAGGTATGTTTGTACCCCATATTTTTTGATGAGTTAATGGGACTTGTAATGGAGTCATTGGTGTTCTAGGGCCATAATTTAGTTTGTTTACAAACAAAAAATCACCAACCTGAAGTGTTGTTTCCATTGATGGTGTTGGGATTGTAAATGCTTCAAACGTAGCCCATCTTATTATACTAGCAACTATAATTGCAAAAATAAGTGCATCAAACCACTCTCTGACAGGACCTTTTGTATTTTTTGACATGTGCGAATATAAAATTTAATTTTAAATTATAATTATCTAATTTGTTAAAAAAATTAAAAAATAAATTTTAATGATAGACCTAATGTATTTGTCATTTGTATTTTTTCTACAGTTGGTTTTATTTTCATAGTTAAATTCTCATTTATATTAAACTCACTTAGATGAGCGAAAACATGAGCATCAACTATATTTAGTAAATAGTATACTCCTGTAAAAATTATTAATAGATCTCTATTTCTTCTCCAAAAATCCATATTTCTTTCAAGTGATGATTTGCTGAAATTTGGAAATGGATTTATAGTTGATTCTATGTCATCTAATTCTAATAATAAAGCGTTTCTAAATTCATGATACATGCCATTATTAAATTTTATATAATGACCTATGACTAAATAACCACCATATATTACTGGTACTTTCCAATACTGCTTATTATATATTTGCCCTAAACCTGGTAAAATTGCTGAGAGTGTAGAGGCTTTTTTAGGATTTGTTTTAATGAAACTTTTAAGTGTTTCATTTTCTATGAAATTGTCTTGACCAAAAATATATGTTGTATTAGTAAATAGTATTATTATAAGAATTTTTATCATTATATAATATCTAATAGTTCAAGTATTCTATTTAGATCATTAGTTGATTTATATGGGATAATTAATTTTCCCTTATTTGAGTTGCCACTAATTTTTATTTTAGTACCTAAAAAAGAAGATATTTTAGATTCTAATTTTTCTATGTCTTTATTTTTAGACGATACTTCTTTTTTAAGATTTTTGATTTTATTAATATTTCTTACTATATTTTCAATATTTCTTACTGATATTTTTTTTTCAATTATTTGTTTATAAATTTCTAGTTGCATTTCACTTGTTTCCAAAGTAATTAAAGTTCTTGCATGGCCCATTTGAATTTTATCTTCCATTATTCCTTTCTGAATAGTTGGGGGTAATTTTAATAACCTTAAGTGATTGTTTATTGTAGATCTATCTTTACCTACTCTTTGTGCAAGACTTTCTTGATTAATTTTTAAATCATCAATTAGTTTTTTATATGATATTGCAATCTCGATTGAGTTTAAGTTTTGTCTTTGTATATTTTCTATTAATGCTATTTCTAACATCTCATTATCTTTAGCATCTTTAATAAATGAAGGAATAAATTTTAAATTTGAAATTTTTGAAGCTCTAAATCTTCTTTCACCCGAAATAAGTTGATAGTTTTCAGAATTTATTTTTCTTACTGTAATAGGTTGAATTATTCCGTGTGTGGAAATTGATTTTGCTAATTCTTCTAATTGTTTTAGATTAAAATATGATCTTGGTTGTTGACTGTTAATTCTGATTTTATTTATATCTATTTCTTCAAAAAGATTAGTTTCTTCTCTTTTAGATATATTTCCAAGTAAAGCATCCAGTCCTCTTCCTAAGGCTTTTCTTTTATTCATTATATTTTTTGTTTTATCATTTTATTTTTTTTGAGTAGCTCTTTTGCTAAGTTAAGATAACTCAAAGAACCTTTACATTCAGCATCATATGATATAGCGGGTATTCCATATGATGGAGCTTCACTCAATCGAACATTTCTTGGAATGATAGTTTCAAATACTAGTGATTTAAAGTGCATCTGAACTTCTTCTACAACTTGATTACTAAGTCTTAATCTTACATCATACATACTCATTAATATACCTTCAATAGATAAATTATTATTTAGTCTAGATTGAATTAATTTAATTGTTTCAAGTAGTTTACCGAGACCTTCAAGTGCAAAGTACTCACATTGAACAGGTATAATGATTGAGTCTGAAGCAACAAGTGAATTTACCGTCACTATTCCTAATGAAGGGGAACAATCAATTATAATAAAATCATATTTATTTTTAATTTTTTCTAAACAAGTTTTCATTCTTGTCTCTCTATTATCTAATTCTACCATCTCGACTTCTGCTCCAACTAAATTAATATCTGAGGGTAGAAGGTGTAAATATTTAAGATCAGTTTTAATTATGTGTTTATTATCAATTTTTTTCTCAATCATACACTCATAAATAGTATTGTTAATGTCTTCTTGATTTATTCCAAGTCCAGATGTTGAATTCGCTTGAGGATCAGCGTCTACTAATAAAGTTTTGTACTCTAAAGCAGCTAGACTAGCTGCAAGGTTAATAGATGTCGTTGTTTTACCTACACCACCTTTTTGATTTGCAATTGATATTATTTTACCCATATAGTATTAAAATACAACTTTTTAAAGAATATTTATTAATTATTCTTTTTTTTTGATTCTTGTTTTGCTTTCATTGCTTCCTCTAGCCTAAGTTGGAAACTTGATTTTTTCTTATTTATTGTTTTTTTTCTATTAATTTCTATTTCTTTTTTTAATTTTTCATTATCAATAAATCTTTTAAAAATAATTATTTGAGCATATGAAGCAACATTTGATAGAAAATAATAATATGTTAATCCTGAAGAAAAATTATTAAATATAAATAGAAACATAAATGGGAATACATATTGCACGGTTTTCATAGGACCCTCAAGTGTCTGCATTTGACTATTGGCTTGATTTATAAGCAGTGTAGATGCCGTCATTAATAAAGTAAATAAGCTTATATGATCTCCATAAAATGGAATAGTAAATGGAAGATTTAAAATGGAATCATAATTTGATAAATCTTGCGCCCATAAAAATGATTTACCTCTTAATTCAACAGAGTTTGGTATAAAATAAAAAATAGAAACTAAAATTGGAAGTTGAAATAATAAGGGCAAACAACCTCCTAATGGACTAACACCTGTTTTTTGATATAGTTTCATTATTTCTGCTTGAGATTTTTGCATATCTCCTCCGTGCTTATCCTTAATTATTTTTATTTCAGGATTTAACACTTTCAATTTTGCCATTGATATATGAGATTTATAAGTAAGCGGAGTAATTATTAATCTAATTAACAGTACCATTAAAAATATAATTAGTCCATAATTACTTGTCAAGGTTTCTAAAAAATTAAAAATTGGTATAATTACGTTTTTATTAAAAAAATTAACTCCAATCCATCCAAGGCTAATATTTTGATAAAAGTTATTATCAATCGTTTTCATTAATGAGTACTTATTAGGACCAAAAAAGTACTGTAATGAAATACCATCATTTATCATTGATAGTTCTGTATTGATATTTAATGACTTCACATAACTTGAATCATCTAGATAAATTGATTCTAGTTTTGATTTAACAAATCCAGTTTCGTTAATTATACCAGATGTAAAAAATTGTTGTTTACTCGTAATCCAAAGTAGACTCTCATTAACTGTAATATTTTCATTTTCTTTAGAAGAAGCTGATAAATAATCGAAGTCTTCACTTTTATAGTAATAATTTATAGTTGTCTGTATTTTTTCATTTGAAATATTTTTTTCTTGATGATGAATTTTATTTAACCAACTTATTTTTAATGACTTTTCAGTAGATGATTTGTCATTATAGGAAATGTTATTTTTTATTAAATAAGAATCATTTTTTAAGGTATAAGAAACAGTTATAGTTTTTGAATCATTAGAGTTAGCTATAAATGTTAATTTTGTTTCTTCGTCAGATTTTTTAATTGAAGATTTGAAAATAATTTTATCTAAATCAATTTGATTTTCAGATGTTAATTGATAATTAATATTACTTTCTTTATCACCATAAATTTTTACTTGACTTCTTTCTTTATTTAAAAATTTTTTTAAGAATACATTTAAAATTTTAGCACCTTTTGTGTTAAAATCAATTACTAAATTATCATTTTCAATAGTTATAGTTTCTTCCTTATCAGTATAATTATTTACATAATCTTCATTCAAATCTTCATTCAAATCTTCATTTATATTATTAGAAACTATAGTTTTTTCTTTTGTTGGAGTTTCAATTTCACTTATTTCATCTTCTAGGATAGGGACTTGATTAGGGCTGAAATATGAATAGTAAACAACTATTAACAACATTATAAGAGCAAATCCTATTAGTTTGTTATTGTCCATTTTTAATTTCTTTAATTTTTTTTACAAAACTTATAAATAAAGGATGTGGATTTAGAACGGTGCTTTTATATTCAGGATGATATTGAGTCCCTAAGAACCATGGATGATTTTCTAACTCTATTATTTCAACTAAATTATGCTTTTTGTTTATCCCAGTAACCTTCATTCCATTATCTACAAAATCATTTAAATATTTATTATTAAACTCAAATCTATGTCGATGTCTTTCATTTATTTCTGATTTTTTATATGCTTTTATTGCTATTGAATTTTTAGATATATCACATTGATATGACCCTAACCTCATAGTTCCTCCTTTATTTTTAATATGTTTTTGGTTTTCCATTAAATCAATAACTGGATTTTTTGTTTTCTTATTAAATTCATAAGAATTAGAATCTTTTAATTTTAAAACATTTTTTGCAAATTCTATAGTTGCACATTGCATACCTAGACAAATGCCAAAAAAAGGTATCTTATTTATTCTTATATAGTTTATGGCAACTATTTTACCGCTTATTCCTCTATCTCCAAATCCTGGAGCTACTATAATCCCATCTAATGATTTTAGTTTACTTTTTACATTTTTATTGGTAATATCATCAGATGATATCCAAGTAATAATAATCTTTGAATTTAAATTTGCTCCAGCATGAATTAGGGATTCGGATATTGATTTATAAGCATCGTGTAAAGCAATATATTTACCAACAATTCCAATATTTATAATATATTTTGATGAATGTAAATTTTTCAAAAACTTAGACCATTTATTCATTTTTAATGGTTTTTTACTTTTGAGATTTAGATATTCAAGAACTCTTATGTGTAATTTTTCATTTTTCATTAACATGGGTACATCATAAATAGATTTAGCATCTATTGACTCTATCACTGAATTTTTGGCAACATTACAAAATAGAGATAGTTTATCTTTTATTTCTTTTCCTAGATTTCGTTCAGTTCTACATACTAAAATATCAGGTTGTATTCCTGCCTCAAGTAATTTTTTTACTGAATGTTGAGTTGGTTTAGTTTTTAATTCTCCGGATGCAGCTAAATAGGGTATAAGTGTTAGATGTACTGATAAAAAGTCATCTTTTTTTAGGTCTTGCTTTGCTTGTCTTACAGCTTCAAAAAATGGTAAAGATTCAATGTCACCTATGCACCCACCAATTTCTGTTATAATTATTTCAAAATCATTATTTTTTCCAATTTTAAAAAATCCATTTTTTATTTCATCCGTTATATGTGGGATTACTTGAACGGTTTTTCCTAAAAACTTACCTTCTCTTTCTTTTTTTATAACATTATTATAAATTCTTCCAGTGGTAACATTATTATCTTGAGATGTAATTATATCAAGAAATCTTTCATAATGTCCTAAATCTAAATCTGTTTCAGCTCCGTCTTTTGTTACATAACATTCTCCATGTTCATATGGATTCATTGTTCCCGGATCTAAATTTAAATATGGATCAAATTTTTGAATTGTTACTTTATAACCTACTGATTTAAGAAGTAGACCTAAAGAAGCAGAAATAATCCCTTTTCCTAGTGAAGATGTAACTCCACCCGTTACGAAAATATATTTTTTTGACATACTTATTTTTTATGTATTGTAACGGGAAACAAAACTAAGAGAATTAATGATATTTTGATGATAAAAATTAATTTTCTTAAAAAGATTTCTAGAGCGTTGATAAGAGAACCAGAACTTTTTCTCTTAGATGAACCTTTTAGTAATCTAGACTCAACAATAAAGGAGTCAATGAAAGAGGAAATTTTTAAAATAGTAAAAGAAACTAAGACAACTACAATCTTAGTTACCCATGATATTAATGATGCGCTTAATATTTCTGATAGAATCTTAATTTTTAAGGCAGGAATACTTCAACAGTATGATGATCCGGTTAAGATGTATTGTGAGCACGCAAATTGTTATTGCGCTGAAGTACTTGGAGATATGAATAAGCTATTTCATAAAAATGAAACATATTATATAAGACCTGAAAAAGTTAATATTTCTATAAAAAAATCGAAGTATAAGGTTCAGGTTGAAAAATGTTTTTTTCAGGGTAAAGAGTATAGGGTAAAGGGCAGAATTAATAATGAGATATGGCATTTCTTTTCTAAAAGTCCAATTAAAGAGGACTCTAATGTATATGTTAATTTCCCCGAAAATGATTTAATTTATTTTGATCCAGTCTGTAAAAACTTTTTTAAAGATCCAGTTTAATTCCAAGTTTTATGACCCTAGGTTGCCCTGGTCTAAGTCCTGCGGGTCTGCTGGCTACCGCATAAACATTGTTTAACAAATTGCTTACTGAGAGTTTAAACTTAACATTTTCATTAAAATTATAGTTTAATGCAGTGTTTAAAACCCCAAAACTTTCAATAATGTCATTTGAGTTTCTCATTTCTAATCCTGGACTTGTTCTGAAGTTACTTTTATATGAATAATCTAGATTAATCATAAATGAATTGCTTTTAAATTCAGCTCCTATTCCAATAAGGTGTTTTGAAATATATGGTAAATAATAACCAGATCTTATATCTCCACCCCATGCGTCGAAAGCGCTTTCAAAGTCATCACTAAATTTTGCATCTGTAAAGGTGTAGTTAAAGTAGATCGGTAATTTAAATTTGGAAGAGAGGTTAATTGTATTTATGCTTGTTGAAAACTCAATTCCTTTCACCAATGCTTCGCCAGCATTAAAAAGTTCGTTGGTTCCGGTTCCACCTGTTGCGGCTAAGTCTGCTCCTAACAAATTAGAGTAATCACTTAAATATGCTATAATTTCTGTTTGAGTGTTTTTTGTATATTTTCTATATCCAAGTTCATAGTTTATGCTTTCTTCAGGCTTTGTTTCAGGTTTATCTCCAGGAGGAGAAAAACCCTTATGAATCCCTAAAAATGCTTTTGAAGAATTATTAATATCATACATAAAACCTAAACCTGGAATAATTACATTTATGCTGTTTTTTCTTATGTTCAGATCCAATCCTAACCTTTCTACATCAGATTTTCCATAGTCTTCCCTTTGTCCAACTATATTTTCATTTCTCAGGCCAAATGTTAATGAGTATTTTTGTCCTTGCAGCTTGTAATTGATGTAGTTTGCAACTGCATTGGAGTACTGAATTCTATTGCTATTTGTACCTTCAATTCCCTTTGAGGTTAATCTCATTATTTTATTTTCTATTTTATACTTGTCTTCCCATTGGAATCTGTCCATTTCATCATAATGTAATCTTGAGCTTATGCTTATGTCGTGTGACATGTTATTTTTATAAAAAGTTTTATTTAAAACCACTTGAACTCCTCTAGAGATATATTTTCTATTATTTGCTCTCACTATTAGGGCGTCATCTAAACTATTTGTGGTTCCATTTACTATGCTCAGTGCTTTTTCATTTCCTTCTTTAAAAATTGACGATATTCCAAGTTTGTTATTATCACTAACAACACTTTGGAGCTTATACCAATTCCTATGAAATTTATTTAAATATAAAGTTGATGAGATGTTTATTCCGTTCTTAAATTCAATATAATTTTTTATAGAATATCTTTCTTGGTTAGCTTTCATGTTGTCATTTTGAGAAGCGTCGTATCTTTTGTAAGGTGTTGTCTTAAAGTCTTCATTGGTTAATCCTAGATATGTTTCGTTAGAGTTTTCATTAGTAACCCCTAAACTTAGTATTGTCTCGTGAAATACTTTAGAAGAGTTTTTCCCTTTATAATTAAACTTTATATTGTAATCTTTCTTATTAAACCCTGTTGATTTATTGTCATCTAAGTTTTTGAATCCATCAGAGCTATAGTTAAAGCCCTCTATAAGAACTCCAAAATTTTTAAATGTACCCCCTGCATAACCATGATAATTTCTATAATTATTTGTTCCTCCAATTAATAGTATTGATGATTTAAACTTTTCTGGGATAGGTGTTGAAATAAAATTAATAGATCCACCTGTTGTTAACGGCCCTGATTTAATTTGACTTGACCCTTTTAATATTTCAACTGAATTCATCCTTCCAACAGTTGGAAAATAATAGGCTGCTGGAGAAGAATAAGGGGCTGGCGCCATCATTATTCCATCTTCCATAATGGTAATCTTTGAAGTCCTTTCAATTCCAGCACCTCTAATTCCTATATTTGGTCTCAACCCAAAGCCATCTTCTTCTTGGAGATTAATTCCAGGAACTTTATTTAGAATTTGATGAATATTTGTGTTGTTATATTGATTTAAATCTGTATTTGATACATAGTGTGCAGATCCAATTGCCTCTTTCCTGTTTTTTTCTCCATTGATTAAAGAGAAGCTCTGAATTAATAGCTCCGGTAAATTTATATAGTTTTCATCTAGAATTATATTAAAATTTAATTCCTCATTTGATAATGTAATTGTTTTTTTTATTTGTTTAAAGGATGGTTTAAGTATAAGCAGATCATACGAGCCTTGCTCTAATCCTTTAAATAAGAATTTACCATCGGATCCAGTCTTAGTTTTGTATTCTGAGTTTAAGATGCTTATTTCAACATCTTTTAACGGTAACATTGTTTTACTGTCGACAATTGTGCCCTCTATCGATTTTTGTTGTGCGAAAATATTCGTACTTAAAACGCTGAGAATGATTATTAATAGCTTCATATTATTTAGATTAATTATAAATAAGAACGCAATTTTAATACTTATTTAGAATTAGTCCAAATAAAAAGGGATCTAAATTAGATCCCTTTAAAGTTTCAATGTAATATTGATTATAGCTTTAATCGAACGTGGTTACACCCTCGTTAGGTTGATAAGTATAGTTAAATGTATAGGTTTGTCCCTCGCTAGTAAACCCGTTTGGATTTTCTGGAGCATCTTTGTAATAACTCTGTATTTCCATTTTAGCATACCTTCCATTATGTGTCTTAAATACTAATGTTCTCCCTGCGATTGGAGTAATTAAGTAAGTTTGTGGATCATAATTATACCAACCATTATCACTTCCTGTAGGTATTGCCTTTGCTGTTTCAGAATCTTGAACTAACAAACTTTCTTCAACGGATTTGATACTACCATAATTACCTACAGCAACATAGCCAGATCCCATTCCACTTCTATTAGGTTCATCTGATGCTCCAGAGAAACTACCGTTTACTAAAATAGTTGTTGCTCTAAACGCAATATCCCAATCATCACCCTCAACAGTAGTTTGTTTTGCAAAACTGAATTTTACAAAATCTCCCGCTGGAGGTTGACCAGGCCCTGATGAGGTCTTTGCCTCTAAGTTGGTTACTATCATAGCCTCTACAGGCTCTAAAACTGGATCATCATCACCACATGAAAATATCAGTAATGATATTAATAATGTATATATTTTTTTCATTTTTTTTCTTTATTTCGAACTATTACAAATAGTTATGCGAAATTATTCTCAGATTATTATAAATCCAAATATAATTTCTATTTATTAAAAATAATCTTGAAAGAGTAAGTTCTTCCAGGGTTATTTAATAAATTTATTACGTCTTTATATCCTAAAAGGTTTTTAATGAAAAGCTGAAGAGATATGTTTTTAGTGATGTATTTATTAAATGAAATATTACTCAGTATATGCCCTTTTATGAAAGTGTCATATTTATCTAGAAATGAGTTGTTATTTGAATCAACCAATGCAAACTTACCCCTGTAATTAAGTCTTAAGTTTATATTGTCTTTATTTTGATTCATATAATAATTAACTCCAAGATTTAATAGATGTCTTGATCTTCCATAAAGTCCAAAATAATGATTTGGTTTTAGTTCGAAAGATTGTTTAGTAATTCTATCTCTCGCAAATACAGTTCCAGATTTAAATTCTTCAATAGCCTCAAGATCTTTTGCATAAAGCAGTTGGTATCCTCCTTTTATGCTTAGTTTTTTGATAGGGTTCCAGCTTCCTTGAATTTCGACTCCCTGAGTAAATGCTTTATTGACATTGGAATAACTGTAGATGGTTTGACCATTAGTTTTTCTTCCAACAATATTTGTCTCTATTAAGTTGAAAATGTTATTTCTAAATAAATTTATCTCTAGTGGAATATCTGGTGTAATATAGTATTGAAGTCCAAGATTATAACTATTTGAATTTTCTGCTGTAAGATCAGTTGTAAAAAGTTCATTATAAAACGTTAATTCATTGTTGCTCTGTAATTCTGTAATAACCTCATTAATTACTGAAGTTCCCAATACAATGTATCCTGAGGTGCTATTAGAAAAATTTAGATATAACTGCCTAAAGTCTGGAGTCTTGTAACCATATCCAAACGAACCCTTTAAACTTAAGTCATCCGAAAAATCATACTTGAATGAAACTTTTGGGCTTAATTGAGAACTATATTTGTTGTGGTTATCATATCTAATTCCAGAAACTAAATTAAATTTTTCGTTAGTATTCCAATCATACTGAAAATATAAGAACTGAGATTTATGTTGTGGTTTAACTGAGATATTTGTTCTTTCTAATGTTTCGGTATCATAACCAAAACCAATAGTATAGTAAGAACCTGTACTGGTACTATGCTTAAATCTAATATCTAATCTGTTGAGAGATTGATCAAAGTTGTTTTTGTTCAAAACTCCATTTGCACCAATTTGTTCCTCTTTATTTACATATCCTGTTTTATAAAGGTCAATATTTAAGGACACACTTTTTGATAATTCATTTTGATATTTAAGTGAAATATTGTTTTCGCTAGTCTCAGATTTATTTTCTACACCTGGGCTTGTAATAAAAATTGTTCCATCTCTATCTTCTTCAAATAATTTATAATTTAAATCTAGACTCCCAAGTGTTTTCATGTCATATGAAAGCCCTATGCCACCAGTTCGGTTTTTAAATGGCTCAACGGTATTCTGTCCATCTCCCTCAACTAAGTCATATCCATCACTTGAATATTGGTTGAGATTTCCATAAACAGAAAACCGATTTTTTCTGTAAGAGATATCAGCGAGTATATCTTGAGTATTATAAGTGCCATATTGGTAATAGATATTTTTACTAAAACCTTCGGCTTTCTTTTTATTAGTTATAATGTTAACGACACCCCCTAAAGCTTCTGATCCGTATAAGCTTGAAGATGCTCCTTTAATAATTTCAATTCTTTCTACAGATCCTAGTGAAATTCTAGAAAGATCTAATACACCGGCTACTCTTCCAATAACAGGCATGCCGTCAATTAGAATTAGAGTATATTCAGGATCAATTCCTTGTAATTGAATACCTTCACTACCTCCAAAACCAGGTACAGTTATTATGCCTACCTGTTCACTTATTATCTCATCTAACCTAGAGTGTCCAGAATTTTGGATTTCTTCTTTTGAAATTATTTTAGCAGGAACTGTTAATTCTACGAATGGCTTTTCTGTCTTATTTGCAGAAACCATAACCTCGTCCATATTTATTGTCCTTAGTGAGTCTTCTTCTTGACTAAAAACAGAGCTATTAATAACCAATAAGAATGGTATTAGGGCATAGTATAAAGAAGATGTTTTCTTGTTTAACATATTTTTTTTGCAAAAATGATTAATTTGTTTTAATAATACTTATCAATGAAAATAATTAATTTAATTTCAGGTCCTAGAAAAAGGCTGAATAATTTAAATTTGCTAATGAATATGAATATTGAAAGCAAATTAGATAGCGATTTAAATTTAAAAAAAGTTATTAAAACTATTAAAAAGTCAAAAATTGATACTTATTTGGTTGGAGGATATGTTAGAGATCTTTTTTTAAATAGAGACTGTAAGGATATTGATTTTATGACAATTGGTGATCCTTTTGAGTTAGTTAAGAAAATATCTAATGAAAATAATTTTTCTTCTGTAAGAATTTTTAAAAATTTTGGTACTGCTTCTATATCTAATAATAAATATCAATATGAATTTGTTAGAGCTAGAAAAGAATCATATTCTAGAGATTCTAGAAATCCTTCTGTTTCTGAAGGATCTTTTGAAGATGATATTAATAGAAGAGATTTTACTATTAATTCTATGGCAATATCTGTAAATAAAGATTATGGTAAATTAATTGATAATTTAAAGGGTATAGATGATTTAAAAAATAAAATTATAAAAACTTGTGATGAACCTAATAAAACTTTTGAGGATGATCCATTAAGGATGATGAGGGCTATAAGATTTGCTACTCAGTTAAACTTTGATATTGAGCCTAACACTTTTCAAGCAATCAAAGATTCAGCAGAAAGGATAAAAATTATAAGCATGGAGAGAATATCTTCTGAACTTAATAAAATTATACTTTCTAAAAACCCATCATATGGGTTTAAACTACTTTTTACTACTAACTTATTAAATTTCTTTTTTCCTGAAATGAAAAAACTACATGGTGTTGATAAAATTAGTAGACATGGCCATAAAGATAATTTTTATCATACTCTTGAGGTTTTAGATAATGTTTCTAGAATGTCTGATTCACTATGGTTAAGATGGTCAGCTGTATTACATGATATAGCTAAGCCATTAACAAAGAGATACAATGAAAAAAGTGGATGGACATTTCATGGTCATGAAGATTTGGGTGCTAAAATAGTACCAAAAATTTTTAGAAATTTAAAATTACCATTAAATGAAAAAATGAAGTATGTACAAAAATTAGTTAAGTTACATTTGAGACCCATAGCTTTAGTTAATAATAATATAACGAATTCTGCTCTAAGAAGATTATTATTTGAGGCAGGAGAGGATATTCAAGATTTGATGTTATTGTGTAGAGCTGATATTACCACTAAGAATCCAGAAAAAGCAACTAAATATTTAAGAAATTTTGACATAGTAGAAAAAAAAATGGAATTAGTTGAAGAAACTGATAAATTAAAAAATTTTCAACCTCCAGTGTCAGGTGAAGAAATTATTAATATTTTTGCAATTAAACCATCTAAAGTTGTTGGAATATTAAAAAATGAAATTAAAGAACAAATTTTAGATGGAAAAATTAAAAATAATAAAAAAGAAGCTTTAGACTTATTAGTAAACTTAGGTAAGTCTCATGGTTTAAAACCAATAAAATAAATATTATGAAATTAAATTATTTAATATTATTTCCAATTGCATGTATTGGTTTTTGTATTTCACCAATATTAGCACAAAATTCATTAGCTCAAACTAATAATTTTGAATTACAAAAATCTATATATCAAAAGGCTAAAATCTACAATGATCCTAATGTTGCAATAACAGCTCTTTATAATATGGTTGCTATTCAACCAGAAAATATTTTACTTAAGGATTCCTTAATGAAAGAATATTTTTCTATTTCACAATGGGCTGCTTCATATATGGTTTCAAGAGAGATACTTACAATAGAACCTAATAATTTAATAGCGCTTGAGATTTCCTGTGTGACACTACAGAATTTAGGTTTAAAACAACAGGCACTTAATGAATACGAGACTTTATATTTAAAAACTGATAGAGTAGATATACTTTATACAATTTCTTATTTACAGTTTGAACTGGCAAATTATAATGAAAGTTTAACGAATTTAGATATTCTTATAAATAATGATTTAACTAAAGAGATGTCTGTAAACGTTAGTAAATCTGATAATACAAGACAAGATATTTTGATGCGTTCTCAGTTACATTATCTTAAGGGATTAATTTATTCTGAACAAGATAATATTGAATTAGCAAAAGTCTCTTTTGAAAAATCATTAGAAATATCGCCAGATTTTGAAAACGCAGGGGATAAATTAAAGTTATTATAAAGTTGTCTCTTCGAATTTTCCATCTATACACTGATATGTTTTTTTCTTATACTTATTGATTAAATTATAATTATGTGTAGTCATAATTATAGTTGTTCCATTAGCATTAATATCAATTAATAATTTTAAAATATTTTCTGCAACCTCTGGGTCTAAATTTCCAGTTGGTTCATCTGCAAGAATTAATTTTGGATTGTTTACTAGTGCTCTAGCTATGACCAATCTCTGTTGTTCACCACCAGAGAGTTCATATGGATAATTTTTTGATTTGTTTGATAATCCAACTTTTTCTAATAAATATTTAATCTTTTCATTAATTTCTATTTTATTTTTCCAACCTGTACAATCCATTACAAATTTTATATTCTCATATGCATTTCTATCTTGAAATAGCTGAAAATCTTGAAAGATTATTCCTATTTTTCTTCTCAAAAATGGAAGATAATTTTTTTTAATTTTATTTATTTCTTCCCCATCAATAATAATTTTACCCATTTTTAAGGGTATATCAGAGTATAAAGTTTTTAATAATGAACTTTTTCCACTTCCTGTTTTACCTATAATGTAAATAAAATCGCCTTTATTTAATTTTAATGATACATTATTTAAAATAGTTTTATAATGATGAAAAATTGTAGCATTTTCAATATCAATCATTTTCAATTCTTCTGAAATCATCTTAGGATATTTTTAATTTTTCTAATTTACCAAATGGTAGAGAATTTATATAATGTATAATTTTTTCATCAGAACCTTTAATAGCATATTTTTTTAATTTATCAATTGGTCTATCTGCTCTAAAATAATCTATAAGTATCATGTCTTTATTCCTTAACTGAATATAGTCTGGTATTTTGGCTTTACCTTTAATTTTTATAATATACATATTAAAAAATGGCAAACCAGATTCGCACCGCTACAACCACTTACCCTTGCTTCCTTCCAGACCTGGGGGATTCAGTAGGAGCTGGTCGTACTAGCTTGCCACTTTAAAAGTAATAAAATCAATATGGATTTCTTTTTTTTTATAATTTTATATTTAAAAAATGTTTAGAGTAATGAAAATATATTCTTACTTTCAGTTAAATCTAAAATTTAGTTTTTTATTATTTTTGATTTTGTTTTATTTTCAAACAAATAATTTATATTCACAAAATTCATTTTCTCTAGGAATAAAATCTAATTATTCATCTTCAAATATTAATTTTTATAATAATTTTTTTCCATCAAATCTTAAAACTAATACTCTTGAATCATATGGTTTATCTTTTGTATCTGAAATACAAAATGAGAATAATATTGGACTTAGAATTGAATTTTCTAAAGCTACTAAGGGATGGAATCAAGAATTTTTAGATGGGCAGTTTTATAAATCAAAAATTACATATATTAATTTCCCAATACTTATGAATGCTTATTTGGGAAAATCAAAAACCAAAATATTATTTAGTTTAGGGCCTTTTTTTGATTTTTTATTAAATCATACTAAAGAATTTAATTTGTTATTAGAAAACCAAGAATCAATTTTTAATGCTGATTATAGTTCTACTAGGGATAATAAATTTGGTTATGGTTTGATGGTTTCAGGAGGTATTTCGTTGGATATTAATAGAAATAAAATTCAATTACTTTCATCTTTTCAATACAATTTAGATAATCTTATTGATGTAGTAGAAAAATCTGTTGATTTGCCTGATATTTCTAATTTTAATACATTTACGATCTCTTTGGTTTATTTATTCAAAATTAAAAATTAAGATGAAGTATAAGTTTCTTAAGTATTTCTTAATATTGACCATTCCTTTTTTAACTTATTTATCTTTTACTGGAACAGGTATCATTACATATTCTCCTATTATTGAAGCTTTCTTTATAATCCCTTTTTTAGAATTTTTTTTAAAACCAAATGACAAAAATTTCTCAGACGCAGAAGAGGAAATGATTAAAGATGACAAAATGTATGATTATATTTTATATCTCTCAATCCCAATTGTTTATGTGCTATTGTGGATTTTTTTAAATTCTATGCAAGATCAAACACTCACATTTTATGATAGGTTAGGTAGAATACTTTCCATGGGTTTAATATGTGGTTCTTTTGGTATTAATATAGGACATGAATTAGGTCATCGAAATAATATTTTTGAACAATCACTTTCTAAAATTTTATTACTTTCATCATTATATATGCACTTTTTTATTGAGCATAACCGTGGGCATCATAAAAATGTTTCCACAAGAGATGATCCATCATCTGCAAGATATGGGGAGATGATTTTTATATTTTGGTTACGTTCTATTATTACTGGTTATATTTCTGCTTGGAAATTAGAGTTAAAAAGACTTAAAAGATTTAATAAAAATATTTTATCTATTAATAATGAAATGCTTTTATTTCAATTAATTCAAATATCTTTTCTTTTAATTATAATTTACTTTTTTGGCTTTCAAATAACAGGTTATTACTTAATAACTGCTTTATTAGGTGTACTAGTTTTGGAAACAGTTAATTATATAGAGCATTATGGGCTTGAAAGAAAGATAAATATAAATGGTAAATATGAAAGAATTATGCCTTATCATTCTTGGAATTCGAACCATCCAATGGGTAGAATAATGCTTTTTGAGCTTTCTAGACATTCTGATCATCATTTTAATTCTTTGAGAAAATACCAAATTTTAAAAAACCATGAAAATTCACCAGAGATGCCTACAGGTTATCCAGGAATGATGATTTTATCTTTATTTCCTCCTTTGTGGTTTTATGTAATGCATAAAAAAATAAGAAGTTTTATTACATAAAAAATATTTGTTATTAATTTACAAAAGTATAAATTAGTGCTATGTTAGATATTAAAAAATGGTGGTTAAATTATTTTACTTGTTAATGCAGTTAGCTACTTTTTTATATAAAACCCAAGCGAATTGCTTGGGTTTTTTTTTGTTATAAAGTTTACTAAATATTTATTAATGAAAAATTTATTAAAAAATTTATATAATCATAAAATAATGAATAAAGAAGAAGCTAAATCTGCTTTATTTTCTCTTACAGGTGGATGTGCTAATAGTTCTCAAATATCTTCTTTTTTGACTGTATTTCTAATGAGAGATATAACTGTAGATGAACTTGATGGTTTTAAAGAAGCTATGATTGAAATGACATTAAAATTAGATATTGATAATGAAAACCTAGTTGATCTATGTGGTACTGGTGGAGATGGTAAAGATACATTTAATGTATCAACGGTATCTTCTTTTGTTGTAGCTGGAGCAGGAATAAAAGTATCAAAGCACGGAAATTATGGAGTTTCTTCCTCCTGTGGTTCTTCTAATATAATATCTCATTTTGGCCATACTTTTTCCAATAAGTTAGACCATATTAATAAATCCTTAGAAAAATCTAATATTTGTTTTTTACATGCTCCTTTATTTCATCTTTCTTTAAAAAATATTTCCCCAATAAGATCTGAATTAGCTGTTAAAACTTTTTTTAATATGTTGGGTCCAATGGTTAATCCACTTCAACCAAAAAGTCAACTTATAGGTGTTTTTAATAAAAAAATATTTCAATTATATTCTAATATTTATAAAAAGTCAGATAAAAATTATTGTATAGTTCATAGTTTAGATGGTTATGATGAAGTATCTCTCACTTCTCCTTTTAAGTTATATTCAAACAAATATGATTCAATCCTTGAATCAAATGATTTAAACCTTACTAAAGCATTACCTAAAAACCTTGAAGGAGGAAATAATATTAAAGATTCAGCAAAAATATTTATTAATATTTTAAAGAATGAGTCATCTAAAGAGCAGTTAGATGTTGTTTTAGCTAATGCAGGTATAGCTATTTATTGCGCTCAAAGGTTAAATTCTATAAATGAAGGTATAAGTTTTGCTAGGGAATCTGTAGAATCTGGAAATGCTTATAGGTGTTTCAAATCTTTTATATCAAAATGATTAATATTTTAAAAGAAATAGTTGCTAATAAAAAAAAGGAGTTAGAATTTTTGAAAAAAAAAATTCCAATTCAAAAATTAGAAAAATCTACTTATTTTGAACGTAAGATATATTCTATGCAAAAATCTTTGTTAGATAAATCCGGTATAATTTCTGAGTTTAAAAGAAAATCACCTTCAAATTCCAATATAAATTTAAATGCTGATTTATTGCAAATAACTAATGGGTACCAGAAAGCTAATTCAAGCGGTGTATCTATTTTAACTGATAAACAATTTTTTGGTGGTGAAATTAATGATTTAACAAAATGTAGAGCCAACTTATCAGTTCCAATATTGCGAAAAGATTTTATAATAAATGAATATCAGATAATTGAATCTAAATCTATTGGGTCTGACGCAGTACTATTAATAGCATCATGTCTAACTAAGAAAGAAATTGAAAGTTTAGCTAGATTATCAAAATCATTTGGCTTAGAGGTTTTAATAGAAGTTCATTCGGAATATGAATTAAACAAATCATTAAATCAATTTGTGGATATAGTAGGTGTTAATAATAGAAATTTAAAATTATTTAAGACTGATATTAATACATCAATTAATCTATCAGATTTAATTCCAAAAGAATTCTGTAAGATTTCAGAGAGTGGTATCTCTTCGATAGATCAAATTAAGATATTAAGGAATTTCGGATATGATGGGTTTCTTATTGGTGAAAAATTTATGAAATCAAATAATCCATCAAAAACATGTTTAAAGTTTATAAATTCTCTTAAATGAAAAATTATAAAATTAAAATTTGTGGGATAACAAATGAGAGGAATTATAATAATATTAAAAATTATCCTATAGATTATTTTGGTTTTATATTTTATGAAAAGTCTCCAAGATATTTATTCAAAAATAATAATGTAAATTTTATAAAATCAATTAAAAATAAGGTTGGTGTTTTTGTTGATGAAAATATTAATTATTTGTTAGAATTATGTGTAAAATATAATTTTAATGTTGTTCAACTTCATGGGAATGAAAGTAAAGATTATTGTAAAAATGTTAAAAATAGTGGAATTAAAGTAATAAAATCATTTCTTATTAATTCAAAAGATGATTTTAAAGATATTAATTTTTATACTGATTATGTAGACTATTTTTTATTTGATTATAAGTCTAAAGATTATGGAGGATCTGGAATAAATTTTAATTGGAAATTGCTAAATAATATAGAAATAAAGAGACCTTATTTTCTTAGCGGAGGTATTTCTTTAAATAATATTAATTTAATTGAAAATCATAATAAGCTTTATGCAATAGATCTAAATAGTAAATTTGAAAAATATCCTGGATTTAAAGATATAAAATTGATAGATAAACTTTTAAAAATTAAACTATGAATTATAATGTAAATGACTATGGTTTTTATGGTGATTTTGGAGGTGCTTATATTCCTGAAATGCTTCATTCAAATATTGAAGAGCTAAATAAAAATTATCAATCAATAATTAGTAAAAAATCATTTAATAATGAATTTAAATATTATCTTAAAAATTATGTTGGAAGACCAACACCGTTATACTTTGCAAAAAGATTATCAAAAAAATATAAATCTAAAATATATTTAAAAAGGGAAGATTTGTGTCATACTGGGGCCCATAAAATAAATAATACCATTGGACAAATATTACTTGCTAAAGAACTTAATAAATCTAAGATAATTGCAGAAACTGGAGCGGGTCAACACGGTGTAGCTACAGCTACTGTATGTGCTTTAATGGGTATGAAATGTATTATATATATGGGAGAAGTCGATATTATTAGACAAAGACCTAATGTTGAAAGAATGAAAATATTAGGTGCAGAAGTTAAATCAGCAAATTCTGGAAGCAAGACATTAAAAGATGCTACTAACGAGGCAATGAGACACTGGATAAATAATCCTGATGATACTCACTATATTATAGGTTCAGTTGTTGGCCCTCATCCATACCCTGATATGGTTGCAAGATTTCAATCTGTAATTTCAGAGGAGTTGTTAGAACAATTAAAGGAAGTTGAAGGTAGAGAATATCCGGATTATATTTTAGCTTGTGTTGGGGGTGGAAGTAATGCAGCAGGTATATATTATCATTATTTGGATAACTTTAAAGTTAAACTTGTTGGTATTGAGGCTGCAGGGCTTGGTATAAAATCAAAAAAATCAGCTGCAACAACCAAGCTTGGTAAAAAAGGCATTTTACATGGTTGTAAGACACTTATTATGCAAGATGAGAATGGTCAAATTACTGAACCTTATTCTATTTCTGCTGGCCTTGATTATCCTGGTATTGGTCCTCTTCATGCCCACTTATATGAATCTAAAAGAGGTTATTATCTTAATGTAGAAGATAATGATGCTATGAATGCTGGAATAGAGTTAAGTAGACTTGAGGGAATTATTCCTGCAATTGAAACCGCACATGCACTTGCTGTTTTTAGTAGATTAGACATTAAAGATAAAGTAGTAGTGGTTAATCTTTCAGGTAGGGGAGATAAAGACCTTGAAACATATATAAAATGGGGAAAATATTAAGATGAATAGAATAAATAAACTTTTTAGTAAGAAGAAAAATATTTTAAGTATTTATTTTACTGCTGGATACCCAGGTTTAAATGACACTATTGAAATAATAAAAATACTGGATGAATTTGGAGTTGATATGATTGAAGTTGGTATGCCATTTTCTGATCCAATAGTTGATGGAACAATAATCCAGGGCAGTAGTAAAAAGGCAATAGCTAATGGAATGAATATTAAATTATTATTTAATCAATTATCAAAGATTAGAAAATTTACTCAAATGCCAATTATTTTAATGGGGTATATTAACCCTGTATATCAATTTGGATATAATAATTTTATAAAAAAATTAATTGAGTGCGGAATTGATGGAGTTATTTTACCAGATCTTCCTTTAGATGATTATTTGGTTAGTTTCAAAGAAGAATTCGATAAGAACAATTTATCTTACATATCTCTAGTTAGTCCAAATACTTCGGTTAATAGAATAAGACAGATTGATAATTTATCTAAAGGTTTTATATATGTTGTTTCATCATCTTCAATAACTGGAAAAAGAAGGGATTTTACTAAAAGTCAAATACAATATTTTAATAAGGTTAATAAACTTAATCTAAGTAATCCTACAATAATAGGTTTTGGTATTTCAGATAAAAAATCTTTTGAAGTAGCTTGTAAATATTCTAATGGTGCTATTATAGGTTCAAAGTTTATTCAATCTCTTTTAGCAAGTAATTTAAAAAAATCCATTAAAAATTTTATTAATTCTATAAGATAATAGATTATATTCTTATTAATACTTTGACTTTATTAAAATGGCAGGTCTTCAGATGAATCTTGATTCAGATTTATATCATTATTATCTTGGTTAATTCCTTCATTTTCTGATTCAATTTTCCATCCTTGGATAGAATTAAAGTACTTAATCTTTCCTTCTTTATCTTCCCATTTTCTTCCTTTAATATTAATTAATACATTTATCTCATCTCCTAAATTAAGACTATCTAGAAGTGAGACTTTATCTTGTATAAGTTCAATTTTTATAAATTCTGGATATTCAGGATTTTTATTATCTTGAAGAATAAACTCTCTTTTTTTAAATGTTTCAGTAATTTGGATAGTATCAAAAATTTCAATTAATTTTCCTTGTATATTCATATGTCTAAATCTAAAAAGTTATTTGTTTTTTTTGTTATTATTTACATCATTATTATGATGGTTATTTTATATGATTTTTCAAAAAAATCTGTTGTTCCTTGGAAAAAATCTAAAACGAATCAAGAAATTAGTCTTTATTTAATTCATTGATTTTATTCTCAATTATACTATAAATTTTTATTAATTCTTTATGATCTTTAATAAAATCTTTATTTGTCATATCAATAATTAGTAGATTTTTATTTGAATATTTATTTATCCAATTTTCATAATAATTATTTAGATTTTTTAGGTATTCAACATTTATTTTTTTCTCAAAATTTCTATTTCTTTTTTTTATATTATTAACTATATTTCTTATGTTATTATTTCTAATAAAAATTAATAAATCAGGTTCTTTAACATAATCAAGTATTGTTTTGTATAATCGTTTGTAGTTTTTAAATTCTCTTTTTAATAATATATTTGAATCAAATAAATTTTTTGTAAATACTTCATAATCCTCATAGATTGACCTGTCTTGAATTATAATCCCACTTGATTTTGATATTTTTTTTATTTGTTTAAATCTGCTATTTAAAAAAATATTTTGTAGATGAAATGACCAGCTTTTCATTGACTTATAGAAGTCTTCTAAATATGGATTGTTGTCTACTTCCTCAAGAAGAATTTTCCAATCATATTTTTTTGATAATTTTTGTGCTAATGTTGTTTTACCAACACCAATATTTCCTGATATTACTATATGTTTCAAGTTCATTAAAAAGACATATTTAATCCAATATTAAAGTTTCTTCCAGGTGCACTAATCCCTGATGAATATGTTCTGTAATGTATATCAAATATATTCTCACAAGAAAAATTAATTTTAGCTAAGTAGTTGATATTGTAATTAAATGAAATATTATTTGTTACCCAAGCTGGAGAGCCATCTTTAGTATAGAGATAGAGTTTATTTAATTCACTAGGAGAGAATTTTGAAATATCTTTTTTACCATTGTAATTAAGATAATAATTTATCTTAATATTTCTTTTTGAATAAGTTATCATAGTTTTACCAAATAATGGAGATGAGTGTCTAAGGGGTAGTTTAGTGGAGAAATCTTTCGATTTATTGTAAGACAGTGATGACTTTAAATTTACATTACTATCTATTCTATAGTTTATCATATAACTACATCCATATACATAAGCTTTTCCGGAATTTATTAACGTTTGCACCTTACTTAAGTTACCATCATACATTATTGAGTCTAAACCATTAAATGTACCATCTGACCTTATGATTGCATTATTTAATTTTATATAATATAATGAAGTATTAAACTCAATATTATTTTTTTTAGTTATAAAGTTTATTTCAAAATTATTAGCATATTCTGCATTTAATTCTACATTTGGAATTACTATATTACCTGGTTCAGAATCAAAAACTTTACCCACATCATCTAAGTTCGGTGCTCTAAAACCATTTGAATAAAGAAATTTTAAGGATGAGTTTTTTGAATAATTATAATTTACACCTAAGCTTCCACTAATTGAGGTTGTGTTTATATTAATTTCAGAAAATGGGAAATTAAAAAATGAATTCGAAATTTTTGATTTTAAATTAGTGTTTGTTCCTCTTAATCCAATATTATAATTTAAGTTTTTATTGATTTTTTTATAAGAAAAATATATTGAGTTTATTAGATAGTTGGTTCCTTTGTCTGGGTATCTAGTTGATATTTTTTGTTCTTCATTTGTAATAATATTTTTTTCAAAAGCATCTGAATTTATTTTATTTGTATATAACTCATAACCATAAAAAAATTCATTACTATTTTTTTTCTTATCAAAGTCTAAATTGAAAGAGTAAATACTAACTTTTTCTTCTCTGTTTTTAATCAACAAATTATTAAATTTTCTTGAAATTCTACTTTCTTCTAAATTTTGCTTTGAAAAATTTAATTTAAATGCATCAAAGAATTTATTTTTCACAAAGTAATTGATTTTAATTTTATTCATTATAAATAAATTAGGTCCATAATACCATTCTGCATATTTAGGTATTAGCATATTGTCATAAAGTATTAGTCTATCATATCTAGGAATATTTGAGGATTTAGAGTAGTAGATTCCATATACTAGATTGATATCATTATTTATTTTAAAATTTATTTTTTGTATAAAATTATTTTGTGAATAATTACTTAATTTTTGAATATTATGGTTTGTGTTTTTTACTATTTCATCAATTTTTTTTATATAATTTCTTTTAACATATTCCGTTCTTTTACCAAAATTTTTATATTTATTTTTTCTTTTTGAACCACTTTTTAAATCATCATAATTATTGAATGAGATGCTTGTTGAAGATGAAATATTTTTAAATCCTATATTCAAAAAAACGTTATAATGCTTTGATTTACTAGATGAATTATATTGAATATTTTGTGTGCCATTAATTTTTATTTTATTGTTTATACTAAATTTTGGATCTTTTACTTTAAAGTTTATTGCCCCACCAATTGCATCACTCCCATACATAACTGACGCTGGCCCATATAAAACTTCAACACCTTCTAGGGCATTTGGATCTATAGAAATTATATTATGGATATTTCCACTTCTATATATTGCATTATTTAATCTTATGCCATCTAAAGATAATAACACTCTATTAGCAGAAAAACCCCTTATCATTGGACTTCCTCCTCCAAGTTGGCTTTTTTGAATATAAACTTCTCCTGTTTTTTCAAGCAAATCGGCAGATGTTTGGGGAGATAATTCTTTAATATTTTTTTCAGTAATGCTAAGAATTTTATTACTTACATCGCTTAAGTTTTCATTCCATTTATTTACTGAAAATACAACTTCATTAATATTTATTATCTTTTCTTTGAGAATTATTTTTTTTTCTTTAACAATATTTGATTTTGAATTTATTATTTTAATAAAAGTTGGATGCTGTACTATAATGGTATCATTTAACATAAAAATGGATAAATTAACTTCACCATTAAAATTTGAGAAAACTCCTTTACTTAAATCCTTTTTATAAAAACTTACATTATAGATTGGTTCATTATTTTTATCAACTACCTTAATTTCTTGAGATAAAATTTGATTGCTTATCAAATAAAATAAAGCGAAAACTAAATTTTTTAAATATTTTTCCATACTAAGGCTGCTGAACCTAAAATTGAAGAGTCTTTATCTTCTAGACCAGATATTAAAATTTTAACTTTCCCCTTATAAAAAGGCAATAGTTTTTTTTCAAATGTTTTTTTAGTTGGATTAAGTATCCATTTTCCTGAATGAGCTAAACCTCCTGTAAGAATTATTGCTTCTGGTTGACTAAAAGCAACAAAATTAGCTAAAGCTTCACCAAGTATTTTTCCAGTATATTCATAAGCTTTTATAGCGATAAAATCATTATTTTCTGCAGCTCTTGTAATATCTTCTCCATGTAAGTCATTAAATGCTACTTTTCTAAATACACTATCATTCATATGTTTTGATAAAAGGTACATTATAGTTCTTTTAATTCCAGTAGCTGAAACATATGCTTCTAACCCTCCTTTAACTCCTAGCCCTGTTAATCTTCCTTTATTTTTAATTGAATAATGACCTAATTCAGCTGCAAAACCATCATATCCTTCAATCAATTTTCCATTACTTACTATTCCACTTCCAAGTCCTGTGCCTAATGTTATAACAATAAAGTCTTTGTAATCTTTAGCATTACCATAAATCATTTCTCCAATAGCTGCACAATTAGCATCATTAGAAAGAAAAATAGGAATGTCTATTTTTTTTTTTAGACTTTCAATAAGATTTAAATTTCCTTTCCAATTTAAATTTGCTGGAGTTTCAATGGTACCATTTTTTGATGCGTTTGGAGCACCAATACCAATTCCTAATATTTTTATTTTATCATCAATAATTTCATTTATAGATGAATGAATTTTATTTATATATGATGTAAAATCATTAAATTCTTTTGTTCTAAATGAAGTTTTTTTTAAACAGGTTGAGTCTTCAGAAACTAATCCAATTTTTGTGATGGTTCCTCCTATATCAATTCCTATAACACTTTTCATTTTTTTGTAAAGCTTAAAATTTTTGAATTAATGCAATATCTTTTTCCTGTTTCTTCTGGACCATCACCAAATACATGCCCTAAATGTCCACCACAATTATAACAAATAACTTCTGTTCTTTCCATTCCATCTGAATAATCAATTTCTGTTTTTATAGATTTAGAATTATAAATGTCATAGAAACTAGGCCACCCAGAACCAGAATCATATTTTTTTTCTGAAGAAAATAGTTTATTTCCACAACCAACACAAGAATAAAAACCCTTCTCTTTATTGTATAACAAATCTCCTGAAAATGCAGTCTCAGTTCCTTTTTCTTTTAAAATAAATTTTTGATTTTTATTTAGTGAATTTTTATTCATAGAACGCAAATATAAATCTCAAAATTTATTAATATTGATAAACTAACATTCTTTATATTCAAAAATGAAAGTAAGTGGTAATGCAATTGTGTTAACTAATGGAAAGTTTGATACAAAGTCTTCTAAAACAGCTCATGGTTTAATAAGAGGATCTAGAAGATTCAATATTATTTCTGTTATTGATAATGAGCTTCATGGAAAATTTGTTCATCTTAATGATTATGGTATTATAACTGTAAGTAAAGCGAAGAGCAAAATACCTATTTTTAAAAATTTAAATTCTTTTTTATTAGCTGGTATTACAGTTGAATATTGTATAATTGGTGTAGCGTCTGCAGGTGGTAAACTCCCTGATGAAATGAGAGAAGACTTAAAAATTTCGATCAAAAATAATATTTCGATAATTAATGGGCTTCATTCAATTATAAATACTGATAATGAATTAAAAAGTCTAGCTGATAAAAATAATGTTAAAATACATGATGTTAGAGTATCAAAATCTAGAGATCAACTAAGCTTTTGGTCTGGAAAAATTTATGATGTTAAATCACCAAAAATAATAGTTTTGGGTACCGACTGTGGTTTGGGTAAGAGAACTACTGCAAAAATAGTAGTTGAGACATTGGAAAAAAATAAAATTACTGCTGATATGATTTATACTGGACAAACTGGTTGGATGCAAGGTTGGGAATATGGATTTATTTTTGATTCTACACTTAATGATTTTGTTTCTGGTGAACTAGAAAAATCTATTTATCAATGTTATAAAGATAAAAAACCAGACTTCATATTAATAGAGGGGCAGGCTGCACTAAGAAATCCTTCAGGTCCTTGTGGTAGCGAGTTTTTAATTTCTGCTGATGTTGATGGAGTTATACTACAACATTCTCCAAAAAGAAAGTATTTTGATGGTTGGGAGCATGTTGATGCGATAATGCCTTCTCTTGATTCAGAGATAGAGTTAATTAAGTCATACGGTAAAGAGGTTATTGCTATTACTCTCAACACTCAAGGAATGACAGATCAAGAAAAAATATTTCACAAAAAATTAATAGCTACTGATTTAAATATTCCTGTTTTTTTGCCTATTGATGAGGGGATGGATGGAATAGTTGAAATTTTAAAAAATAAATATGGTAATTGATAACATTGAAGTAGAATTAGCTGACATAAAACTTACTAGACCATATACTATAGCGTATAAAACTACATCATCTATAAAAAATATTTTTATAAAAATTATTTTAAAAAATGGTGTATTTGGTCTTGGATCTTCAAATGTATCTAAATATGTTGTAGGATTAGATACAACAGAATCTTATCAAAATGCTCTTAATTTTAAAAATGAATTAATAGGAAAAAACATTACTTATTTAATAGGAAATATTGATAAAATTGAAAATCAGTTCATTAATGATCCTGGTTCAAAGGCAGCATATAACATTGCTCTTTATGATACTTTCTGTAAATCACTAAATATTTCACTTGGATCATTTCTTGGTAGGGTTATACCCGAACTGCCAACATCCATTACAGTTGGAATTAAAAATATTGATGAAACTATTGAAGAAATTAAGGAATATTATTCTTCAGGATTTAGGTATATAAAAATTAAGCTAGGGGATAAGGTGGATTATGATATTAAAAGAATTACTAAGATTAATGAGAAATTTGGTACTGATATTAAAATTAGAATTGATGCTAATCAAGGATGGTCACTTGATGATACCATAAAATTTTGTAATGAGACAAAAGGTGTTGAATTAATCGAGCAACCTATAAGTGTTGAGGACACTCAACAACTTTTAAAATTACCTAATAATGTAAAAGAAATTATTGCTCTTGATGAGAGTCTTGTCTCTTACGAGGATGCTATAAAATACTCGCAGAATAATTATGGTAAAATTTTTAATATTAAACTTATGAAGTGTGGTGGAATCACTTCTGGGAGAAAAATAGCTAATGTTGCTTTATTAAATAATATTAATTTAATGTGGGGATGTAATGATGAAAGTATAATAAGCATTTCTGCAGCATTAAATGCTGCTCTTTCATTTTCTAACACAAAATACTTAGATTTGGATGGTAGTTTAGATTTAGCTAAAGACTTAGTTACTGGTGGTTTTTATTTAAATGATGGCATAATGAAACCGCTTGATAAACCAGGTCTTGGTGTTGAACTAATATAATATGATTAAAGTTTTATTTCTTAATTTATTATTATCTAATTCATTTTTTTCATTTCAAAAAAATAATGAGAATTTAGAAATTAATAATATAAATAAAATTAATCTTGAATTATTAAATCGTAAAATAGATTCTATTGTTAAATATTCTATAAATAACAAAGCTTTTCCAGGAGCTCAGATTTTAGTGATGAAGGATGGGAAAAAGGTTTTTAATAAAAATTACGGTTTTCATACCTATGATAGCTTAATCAAAGTTTCTGATAGTTCAATATATGATATTGCATCATTAACAAAAGTTACTGCATCTACAATTGCACTTATGAAACTTTATGAAAATGGTTCTTTTTTATTAGAAAAACCATTGTCATATTATTTAAAATTTTTTAAAAATACTGATAAGGCATCAATTCCTGTAAAAGATTTTTTATTACACAAAACAGGTTTAAAACCTTGGATTCCATTTCATGAAACCACAAAAAGTGAAGAGGGTAATTTTAAGAAGAAAACCCTTTCATATAAATATTCAAAAAAATATAAAACACGTTTAACAGATACCCTTTTCTTATTCAAAAAATACAAAAAAGAAATTTATAATCAAATTAAAGAAGCCGAGTTAATGGATATAGATGAGCCCTTATACTCAGGATTATTTTTTTATTTAATACCAGAAATAGTATTTAAACTATCTAAAATATCATTTGAAAAATATGTTAACAATATTTATAATTCTTTAGAATTAAAATCTACTTTATATAAACCATTAAATAAGTTTAAAAAAGAACTAATAGTTCCAACTGAAAAAGATGAATTTTTTAGAATGACTCAAATTCATGGAGTTGTTCATGATGAAGGAGCTGCTATGATGGATGGGGTATCTGGTAATGCTGGAATATTTTCCACAGCAAATGATCTAGCTACTATATACCAGATGTTTTTAAATAATGGTATTTATAATAATAAAGAAATTCTTAAAAAATCTACAATTAATCTATTTACTCAATGTAATTATTGTAATGAAAAATTTAATAGAGGTTTAGGTTTTGATAAACCACTCCAAAATTATGATTTTGATGATTGTACATATTCAAAATATTCTTCAATGAGTAGTTTTGGACATTCTGGATATACTGGTACTTTTGTGTGGGTAGATCCAGAGTATGATTTGATTTATATTTTTTTATCTAACAGAGTATATAAAACTCGAGAAAATAGAAAATTATATGAATATAATGTTAGAACAAAAATTCATGATATTATTTTCGAAAGTTTTTTAAGTAAATCAGATTTGAATTCTTTTAATTTGGGCCAATTAGGAAATCATTAATTTTTATATTTTTCTTTACTTTTTTTTCATTTTAACTTTTAGCAATTCAGTCTCATTGTGATGCATGGAAAAAAATTAGTGAATAGGTTAAAAATGATCCTGGAAGTAATCTTAAAACTAAAAAAGGCTGAGATAAAAGAGTTATGTTAACTCAATAATTGGTTAAATCATTACCTATTAATTGGAAAGATATTGGAAACAAGTATTTAGATATAGTTTTAGCAAGAATTAAATTACTTTCTGATTATGAATATATCTCTGTTATGAACTTACCATTAGAAGTTCGTAGGTCTTTTATTTATAAACATTTTGCAAATCAACAAGAAGCAAATAAATTGATTTCTTTTTTAAAGAATGACTGTTAAATATTTTCATTTATTCATTAAATAAATCAAATAAAGCTTTTAATATATACATATGATATATATTTTAGTGATATATGATAACATTATTATCTCCTTCTAAAACTTTGGATTTTGAATCAAGTTCTCCTTGTGATAATTATTCAGAATCTTCTTTTATAAATAAATCCACTGATTTAATAAATATACTTGATAAGTTAACTGTTAGTGATATTAGAGACTTAATGGGTGTAAGTGATAAGATTGCAGAATTAAATTGTGATAGATTTAAAAATTGGGAAAACCCTAATTCATCTAATTTTTCAAAACAAGCACTATATGCTTTTAAAGGTGATGTATATTCTGGTCTTGATGCTTATACTATTGATACTTCTAAAATAGATTTTGTTCAAAATAATTTGAGAATTCTCTCTGGTTTATATGGTGTGTTAAGACCCTTAGATAAAATAATGCCTTATAGATTAGAAATGGGAACAAAATTAACTACGGAAAAAGGAAAAAATTTATATCAGTATTGGGGTAATTCGATTACAAGTTTTTTAAATAATGATATGGATGAAAAAAAATATTCTCATATAATAAATTTAGCATCAAATGAATATTTTAAGTCTGTAAATCAACCTCAGTTGAATTATTCTATTATTACACCATATTTTAAGGAAAACAAAAATGGTCAGTATAAAATAATAGCTATCTATGCTAAAAAAGCTAGAGGATTAATGGCTAGATATATAATTGATAATACAATAAAAGAACCTGATGAGTTGAAAAATTTTAATAATGATGGTTATGAGTATAATGATGAATTATCTAATAGTTTAAATTATGTTTTTACAAGATAATTGTAGACAACTCCATTGAAATATCGAACAACTATATATCTCGCAGGGAGTTTATAAACACCTATAATTCAATAGAATTTATCATAGAAGGTTTTCTTAAAATAGTACCTGCATATAGCATTATTGATGTAATAATTCCAACTAATGGAGCTGTCGGCATACCTTCATGTGTTCCTGCTGCTAACTCTGCAACAATAATTCCTCCTACAAATGAACATAATAGATAAAATCCTAACTTCTGTGTTTTAGGATTCCAATACAATGCGAGTAATACTAATTCTAATAATCCAATGAATAATAATTTATCTCCCCAATTTGGGATTGAATTCATTCGTTCAATAATACTGGATTCTTGGAATATCTTTAAAATTCCTCCCATAAATATGTTAATACTAAATAATATAGATAATATATATCCAGTAATTTTTTGAGCATTGCCAATTTGATCTTCGTGAAATTTTGCCATTTTATTTATATTTGTTTTGTTCGTGCAATAATACTACTTTTGGAAATATAAAGTAACTTGTTACCTTTTAGTAACTATAAAATAGTAGTTACTAAGAGGTAGCTAAAAATAATATTATGAAAAATGAAAAATGCCCTGTTTTAAATTTCACTCAGCAGGTTGGAGGTAAATGGAAACTACCTATCATAAACGTAATACGAAATCAAGGCACATTGAGATTTGGAAAAATTCATCAAATAGTTCATGGGATTTCAAGAAAAGTTCTTTCCGAACAATTAAAAAGTCTTGAAAAAGATGAACTGGTTGTAAGAAAGCAGTTTGAAGAAATCCCTCTAAGAGTGGAATATTCATTAACCAAAAGGTCGAAAGGACTATGGGAAGTATTTGAAGCCATAGAGAAATGGTCTACTATTGTAGATAAATAAAAAAAACGGCTACACTTTATAAAAGTATAACCGTTTTATTGTTTTAGTAGATAACTCTATTGAAATATCGAACATAAGTCTAACTCCAAAAGACTTAATCGACA